>QFCD01000487.1_pt1 | contig 236403 bp, 199 predicted proteins | sample 5346081 | NCBI WGS metagenome assembly QFCD01 (sample SAMN09062251, study PRJNA434731) | Human gut metagenome, whole genome shotgun sequencing project. | isolation source: stool timepoint A gemcode assembly | host: Homo sapiens | collected 2015 | reverse complement strand
CACCTGAATGCGCGCCACGTCCGACAGCGTGATCTGCTGGCCCCGGTCGGTCACGATGGGCAGGCTGCGCAACTGCTCGACCGAGTCGCGGTAGTCGCGCGGATATCGCAGGTTGATCGGAAAGCGCGCCAGCCCGTCCACGACTTCCCCCACGTTGTCGCCGCCGATGGCCGAGGACACGATGCTCTGCACATCCTCGATGTTCAGGCCGTAGCGGCCGGCCGCCATTCGGTCGATGTCGACATCGACGTAACGCCCGCCCGAGAGGCGCTCGGCCAGCGCCGAGGTCACGCCGGGCACCGTCTTGACGGCCGTCTCGATCTGAGTGGTGAGCCGGTCGATCTCCTGCAGGCTAGTACCCGCCACCTTGATGCCCACCGGGCTCTTGATGCCGGTGGCCAGCATGTCGATGCGGTTGCGGATGGGTGGCACCCAGATGTTGGACAGGCCCGGCACCTTCACCACCCGGTCGAGTTCCTCTACCAGTTTGTCAGCGGTCATACCGGGCCGCCATTGGTCGCGCGGCTTGAACTGGATGGTGGTCTCGAACATCTCGATGGGCGCCGGGTCGGTGGCGGTGTCGGCGCGGCCGGCCTTGCCGAACACGGTCGCCACCTCGGGTACGGTCTTGATCAGCCGATCCGTCTGCTGCAGCAGTTGCGCGGCCTTGCCCGCCGACAACCCCGGCAGCGCCGACGGCATATAGAGCAGGTCGCCCTCGTCGAGCGGTGGCATGAATTCGCCGCCGATGCGCAGGATCGGCCAAGCCGTGGCGGCCAGCAGTACGGCTGCGACAACAACCGTTGTCTTGGGGTACGTCAGCACCTTCGCCAGCATGGGTTGATACAGGCGGATCAGCACGCGGCTCAGCGGGTTGGATTGCTCCGAGGGGATCTTGCCGCGGATCATGTAGCCCATCAGCACCGGCACCAGCGTCACGGACAACCCCGCCGCCGCCGCCATCGAATAGGTCTTGGTGAAGGCCAGCGGCGAGAACAGCCGCCCCTCCTGCGCCTCCAGCGTGAACACCGGAATAAACGACAGCGTGATGATCAGCAGCGAGAAGAACAGCGCCGGCCCGACCTCCGCTGCTGATTCGCCGATCACGCTCCAGCGTTCGTGCCCGGTCAGCTCCCGGCCGGGGTTGTCCGCATGCCAGTGCTCCAGATGCTTGTGCGCGTTCTCAATCATCACCACGGCCGCATCCACCATCGCCCCGACGGCAATGGCGATGCCGCCGAGCGACATGATGTTGGCGTTGACGCCCTGGTAGCGCATGACCAGGAAGGCGGCGAGCACGCCCAAGGGCAGCGAGACAATCGCCACCAGTGCCGAGCGCAGGTGAAACAGGAACACCAGGCACACCAGCGCGACAACGATGAACTCCTCGATCAGCTTGTCCGTCAGGTTGTCCACCGCGCGGTTGATGAGCGCGGAGCGGTCGTAGGTCGAGACGATCTCCACGCCGGGCGGCAGGCTTTTCTGGAGCGCGGCGAGCTTGGCCTTGACGGCCTCGATGGTCTCCAGCGCGTTCTTGCCCGAACGCATGACGATGACACCGCCGGCCACCTCGCCCTGGCCATTGAGTTCGGCAATGCCGCGCCGCATCTCGGGGCCGAGCTGGACCGTGGCGACATCCCCAAGGCGCACCGGAATGCCGGCTTCGCTCGTCATGATCGGGATGTTGCGGAAGTCGTCGAGCGTCTTCAGGTAGCCGGACGCGCGCACCATGTACTCGGCTTCGCCCAGCTCCAGCACCGAGCCGCCGGTTTCCTGATTGGCCCCCTTGAGCGCCATCAGCACCTTGCCCTGCGACAGGTTGTAGGCGCGTAACCTCTCCGGTCTGAGCACCACCTGGAACTGCTTGACCATGCCGCCGAGGGAGGCGACCTCAGCCACATTCGGCAGCGACTTCAACTCGAAGCGCAGGAACCAGTCCTGCAGCGCCCGCAGTTGCGCGAGGTCGTGCTGCCCGGTCTTGTCGACCAGCGCGTACTCGTAGATCCAGCCCACGCCGGTGGCATCTGGCCCCAGCGCTGGCTTGGCGGCCGCCGGCAGGCGCGATTGCACCTGGTTCAGATACTCCAGCACGCGGGAGCGCGCCCAGTACAGATCGGTGCCGTCTTCGAACAACACGTAGACGAAGGAGTCGCCGAAGAACGAATAGCCGCGCACGGTCTTGGCCCCCGGCACCGACAGCATGGTGGTGGTGAGCGGATACGTGACCTGGTTCTCTACGATCTGCGGCGCCTGGCCGGGGAACGGCGTGCGGATGATGACCTGCACGTCGGACAGGTCGGGCAGGGCGTCGAGCGGCGTGCTGCGTACCGCCCACAGCCCCCAGGCGGTCAGCATGACCGTCGCCAGCAAGACGAGGAAGCGGTTGCGGATCGACGCCAGAATGAGCCGGGCGATCATGGCTTGCCTCCCTGGCCGCCCATATCACCCTTGGCCGGTTCCACCGAAGACAGGACCGCCATGCCGTCCTTATCCAGGTGAAAGCGGAACCGCACGCGGTCACCCGGCTTGAATCCCTTGGGCATGCCGGTGGGCGGTGCGCCAAAGTCCATCGTCATCGCACCCCATTGGATGGACGGGATGGGCCCGTGGGAAATGGTCATGCCCTCGCCAGTCACGGCCTCGATGCGCCCGACACCTTCGTGCTCGGCGGTCGGGGCGGCTGGTGTCGCTGGCGTTGGGGTCATGCGCTCGGCCGTGCCGCGCAGGCTGGCTTCCGAGTCGATCAGGAACTGCCCCGAGGTGACCACCTTTTGCCCAGCCTTGAGACCGGAGAGCACCTCGACCATGCCAGCGGACTCCCGCCCGGTCTGGACGTCGGTGGCGACGTAACCTGCGCTGCCGGCATCGACCATGACGACATTGCGCTGCCCGGTGCGGATGACGGCTTCGAGGGGGATCAGCAGCGCTTCCTTCTCCTGGCCGCTGTCGAAGCGGACTGTGGCGAACATGCCCGGCAGCAGGCGCCCATCCTTGTTGGGCAGGATGACGCGGACCTTGATGGTGCGCGTGGCTGGATTGACGTCGGGCAGGATCGCGTCGATCTTGCCGGCGATCGGTTCGGCGGCCCCGGTCGGCAGCACCTTGACCACCAAGCCCGGGGCGATGACGCGGGCCTGTCCCTCCGGCACTTCCGCGATCACCCAGACCTGATGCAGATCGGCCAGGCGGAACAGCGTCATGCCGGGGGAGACTGCCATGCCGTCGCGCACGCCGACCTCTGTCACTACGCCATCGATCGGGCTGGTGATGCCGAGATTGGGCTGCAGCTTGCCCGAGCGCTCCACAGCGCTCACTTGGCCCGGCGTCATGCCGGCCTGCAGCATGCGCGCCTTGGCTGCACCGCGCAGCTCGGATTCTCCATGGGCAGACTGGCCCGAGACGGCGAGGTATTCCTCCTGCGCCGCAACCCAGTCGGGCGAGTACAGCGACACCAACGCTTGTCCGCGCCGTACCGGGTCGAGCGTGGCCCGCACCGCCACGTGCTGCACGAAGGCACTGGTGCGCGCCTGGATGACCTGGACGCTGCGCTCGTCGATGGCGATGTTGCCGGGCGCTTCGAGCACCGTGCTCAAGCGGCCCGCCTTGACCTCGGCCGTGCGGATGCCCAGGTTCTGGACCACGCGGCTGTCGACCGTGATGCCGCTGCCACCGTCGCCACCGCCGTCTGCATAGACCGGCACGAGCTGCATGTCCATAAAGGGCGATTTGCCGGGCTTGTCGAAGCGCTGGCCCGGCACCATGGGGTCATGCCAGTACAGGACCTTCTTGCCGGTCTGCGGATCGATGTCGCCGGCCTTCAGGCCGGACGGCGTGCTCGCTGACGCGGGTGCCGTCGCCGACTGCGCGCCGCGCGCGATGCCCAGGCGGTAGCCGCCATATACCGCGGCGCCGAGCACGGCCAGCCCCGCTGCCACTGCAACGATGGTCTTTTTCATTGGAACTCCTGCGTGGCGGGTACGGCTTGCGCCGATTGCGCGGTCGGAAGCGGAATCAGGAAGGTCAGGTCGGCCCACAGCTTGGCCGTTTTGGCTTCCAGCGTGAGCCGCTCGAGCGCGGTGTCGATGGCACGATGATTGGCCTCGGCCACCGCCAGCAGCGAGCCGACATTGGCCCGGTAGGCTGTGAGCGCGGCGTCCGCCTGGGCCTGCGCCAGCGGCAGGGTTGATTCGTCGTAGCGCTTGAGGCGGTCGAGGTTGCGTTGCATCTCCGCCAGCTTGGCGCCGATCATGGCCTGCGTATCGCGCCGGACGATTTCGGCTTTTGCGCGTGCAACCTGCGCTTGCGCCAGCTTGGCCGACACCTCGCGATCCTGGCGGTTGGCCTGATCCCAGGGCAGCGGAAAACTGATGTTCAGCGACCCCATGTTGGAATACGCCGAGCCGCGCTGGCTGACCATCAACTCCACGGTCAGGTCGGGCTTTTTAGCTTGCGCCGCCGCGCGGATTTCCGTCTCCGCCATGGCGACATCGCGCCCGGCGGCCGCCAGTTCGGGCACCGCATCAAGCTCGCCTGGCGCGCCCTGGGCCAACTGCTGGACCCGCTGCGGTACGTCAAGTCGCGGACGCTCGGCAAGAGGACGGCGCGCGGCGGGCCCGATCCACCGTTCCAGCGCCACCGTGGCGGTTTCGATGGCGGCCTGGTTCTCGTCCTGACGGTCGTGCAGCTTCTGGACTTCCAGTTCGGCCATCAAAACATCCGCTCGCATTCCGCGGCCGCTCCGATACGCCGCCATGGCAGCCTGATGCGCCAGCTCCAGCGGATGGCCGTGGTGGCCAAGTAGTGTGCGGGTCTGTTCGGCATACCACCGATCCAGCCAAGCGGCGACGGCATTGCGCTGCACGTTCGCCATGCCGACCGCGCGTTGCGCCTCGGCAGCGGAGGCCTCCGCCTCGAAGCGCGCCGCCTTGGCGCGGCGCTTGTCGACCCGCGTGAACTCCTGCATCACGCTGATCGAGCGCATGGTCATGAAGTCCCGGCTGATCGAGAACTGGTCGGGGCCGTTGACAGGGATGTTGTTGACCCCGAGCTTGAGCACCGGATCGGGCAACTGGCCGGCCGCGATGGCCATCTGGTTCGCGGCCTCGATGGCGCCGCGCGAGGATTCGGCATCGTCGGCGTGTGTGGTGGCCAGTGCGACCGATTCCTCAAGCGAGAGCGGGGGTGTGGATTGCGGCGCCGCGGCATGCGACACCGCCATGCCAAAGGCAGGCGCGCACAGCAGCGCCAACGTCAGGCGACGTAGAAAATGCATAAAGCCTCCAGGAACAACGACAGTCACCCCGCTTGACGGGGCAACACGCAATGAACGTCGTTCCGGAGGCTACGTGCGGAAACAGCAGTGAAGGATGGCGAGCGGCGGTGGCGGCGCACGCGGGCGCGCCTCGGCGCGCAGCACCGTACGGGCATCGGTAACCACGATGGGCACCGGTTCGACGACGCTCACGAGCACCGGCAGGAATGCGGGAATCTGCGGCGAGACATGGTCGGCGCTCTTGGAATCCGCCTGGCAGTGCGCCAGGCAGAGCGCCTTCTGATCGTCCCCGCTGCCCTTGCCGTGATCGGCGTTGGCCATGTCGGCCATATCCTCGCAGGATTCGGTCAAGGCCGCTTGCGTCTGGCCGCCCTCGAGCTGGTATCGGCTGCCCGCACAGGCGTACGCCGCCGCTGCCAGTTGAACTGTCAGGAACAGTGTGACGAGGAAGCCAGCAAACCAGGGGTGCCGGCGGGCCGAGTTACGCAAGGGTGATATTTGGGGTGATGAATAGTCGCGAGCATAGCGGTTTTTTTCCGAGAAGCAACCCAGCCGACGCGGCAGATTGATCCATCGCATGTTTGCGTTCGCCAATTGCAACACGGTCCTTGACCTTCCCACCGGGGAAAGGTCTACCGTGAACCTGTGGCCGGCAGCTTCATTGGACTCAGTGAGTTGGTCCGGCCGTGGCGTCACGACATGTGGCGCAGGAGGCAACACATGAACATCGGACAAGCCGCTCAGGCATCTGGCATTCCAGCCAAGATGATCCGCTACTACGAGCAGATTGGTTTGGCGGGTACGGCCCACCGCACGGCGGGTAACTACCGAACCTACGATGTCGAGGACATCCACACCTTGCGCTTCATCGGTCGCGCGCGGCAACTGGGCTTCTCGATGGAGGAAATCCGGCAGTTGCTGGACCTGTGGCGTGACAAACAGCGCTCAAGCGCTGCCATCAAGACGATTGCCATCCGGCGCATCCGCGAGCTGAATGCCCGACTCGCCACATTGGAAAGTCTGCGCGACACGCTCACGGATCTTGCCGAGCATTGCGACGGCGATGATCGCCCCGAGTGCCCAATCCTTGACGCAATACACAGTGGGCAGGCTTGTGAGCGGACACACTGAATCCGCGGGCTGGGCCGGGCGAGGGTCTAAACCGGCGCAATTATCGGCAAACGGTCATGCACAACCGTGCGATTTCCCTCACCCGCACAGTCTTGCTGCCCTGTAGCGGCAGGCCTAGACTGGAACAGATTGCTGTCACTGGGACCATGAAGCATCACCACCATCTCTTCTCGCGGCTGCTCGCCTTGGTGTTGGTCGCGACGGTGCTGTTTGCGCGCGTCGCGGTGGCGGGCTATGTGTGCCCATCCGAGGCTTCGGCAGATGCGGCGACCACGGTAGCCAGCATGCCGTGCCCGGGCACGGATGAGACACAGCCTGCCTTGTGTGCCGATCACCAGCACGACGGTCGGCACTGGGCCGACAGCAATGGGCATGCATTCGATCCCGTCTTGTCATCCGCGGTAGTGAGCGGTCCGGCCTATACGCTGCCGCCAGTGCTCCTTGTCGCTCGGCACGCGTTGCCGGCGTATCCGCGCCACCGGCCGCCCGGCCCGATTTATCTCGCAACAGCCCGGTTGCGGATTTGATATCCCCCATGCGTGACCCGTTACGGCCACGCGCCTGGATTGTGATCGCTCTCGTGCAGCAAGCCGGCTTTCCCGGCACTTGCGTGCGACGAACGACAAACCAACCTGACAGGGGAACATCACCATGAACACCAGCCTCAAGACCATCGCGTTTCTTGTAGTCGGCATCGCGTCAGGCATCGCCACTGCCGGCCCCAATTGGGATGCCATCAATAGTGCGCGTGCAGCAGCACGGCAACACGCCAAGGCCCAATCGGCCACCACCTCAACGGGGTGCGCCGACACGATGAAAAAGATGGATTCACCCTCCACGGGGCAAGGCTCCGGCGCCAAGTGACGATGCTCACTTCAGACAGTCGGCTGCGGCTGAGAACGCATGCCTGTGATCACGCAATTCTGATAGGAAATCGACATGAACACGAAATCAATGATCGTTGCAGCCCTGACGCTCAGCTTGCTGGGTGCCAGCGGATTGGGTTCGGCCGCGGACACCAAAGCAGCACAAGGCAAAACACAGGACAAAGCGCATCCGATGATGATGGAACACATGATGGGCAATGGAATGATGGGAGGGGGCATGATGGGCGGCTGTCCGATGATGGGCCAACTGCCTCCCGGCAACGAGAAGCTCATGATGCAGATGCACGCGGACATGATGCAGGCAATGGGCGACATCCTGCGCAAGTACGCGGATAAGGTCCAGGCGCCCGCGTCGAAGTAACCCAATGCAGACAGCACAAGGAGCACGATCATGTGCAGCGTCAAAACCATGGTGAAAATCGGGCTCGGGATCGTTGTCGCGCTGGGCGTCGTATATGTCGTGCTGCCCCAGTATCAAACATCGATTCGCGCGCTCCTACCGTTCGCGCTCGTTCTGGTGTGCCCGCTCGCGATGGTTTTCGGGATGCGAGGCATGCACGCCTCCGGTGATGAAAAACCACCGCGCCGGGATGACACAGTGAGCAAGTGAGACGGCCGGAATCATCGACTTTATGGAGTGCCGCCATGCACGAGACCAGTGGCTTTGCTGCGCACTATGGGCATTGGGGCCTCGTCGTCATGGTGGTCACCGTGACGTCGTGGCTCTTCTATCGGTTCGCCGCGCCCAGCGGTTGGCGCGAATGGACGGGCGCCGGCCTTGTCCAGGCTTTCGTGATCGCGCTCTATGCTGAGATGTATGGCTTCCCGCTGACGATCTACCTGTTGTCAGGGTTCTTCGGCATCGATATCCCGCTTACCGTCTGGACGGGACACCTGTGGGCCACGCTGCTCGGCTATGGCGCGATGGGTGCCATCATCGAAATGGCGATCGGCACTGTCTTCCTCACGATCGGAGGCGTGCTGCTGATTCTCGGCTGGAAGGCGGTGTATGCCGCCCATCGGCAGAACCGAATGGCCGATAGCGGCGTCTATGGCTTGATGCGGCACCCGCAGTACACCGGCATCATGCTGGCGGTGTTCGGACAGATCGTGCACTGGCCAACGGTTGTGACGCTCGCCTTGTTCCCGGTAATCGTGTTCGCCTACGTGCGGCTGGCCCGCAAAGAAGAGCTGGACATGATCCGTCGCTTTGATGGCCCCTATAAGGCGTACATGCAGCGGGTGCCACGGTTTTTCCCGGGGCTCGAACAATGGAAGCAGCTTCTGGGCGTTACTGGATAGCGGCGCGGTGCCTCGCCGAAACGTCGCTTTGAAGAAGACCAGGCGCACCCTGTATGGCGTGGCCATCGTTCCAACCGAGTTGCTGGAAGCGTTGGAGCGCAAGTGAGTGCGTCTATACCCCGTTCGTAACACGCCAAAGGTGAAGGGGGTTATGGGAGTACGAGAACATCTTCGCAAGTGGTCTGACGACCGTGCACACCAAGATCGACATCTTTGTGGACGAGCCTGGCCTGGAGCGTACTGTCGGCGCGGTCGTCGACGTGTCTCGCTCGCAGTGTCGGAATCGTGGCGATCATTTCGGTCGCCCCTCATTCTCACCTCCGTGTTGCCGCCCTCATTCGACGGCAGTGAAGCTGCAGGCGCTGCACTGTGAACTTCGGCGTAGCGAAGTCTCCATGGTCTTGGGGGCGTGGAGATGACCCTCAATCAAGCTGTCGACGGCGATTTAAATGATAACTATAATCATTTACAAAAAAGACACCTAGGAAACCCAATGCTTTGCGGAATCTTCTACCGTTGGCTGGCAGCGCTATTGCTTGCGATCGGCGCACTGTCAGGTAATCTGGCCAACGCCGCTGATACAACCGAGACCAAAGCCAAGCAAATCTGGCAGTTGCTGGACTACGTGGCGGTCGACTACGGCGGCGCAGTAGCCGATGGCAAGGTGCTCAAGGCATCTGAATACGCAGAGATGCAGGAGTTTGCAGCCACTGCGGAGCGGCAACTGGAGGAATTGCCGGGCACCGCTGCGAGCCAATCGCTGCTCCAGCAAGCTGCGTCGCTGCGCGAGGCGGTCGCGAGCAAGGCAGCACCGGCCACCGTGGCGCGGATTGCCCATGAACTCGCCGGCACAGTACAGCGTGAGTATCCATTCCCTGTCGCGCCGTCCATGGCACCAGATCTGAGTCGCGGTGCGCAACTGTTCCAAGCGCAGTGCGCGACTTGCCATGGCGCTCAAGGACGGGGAGACGGGCCTCTTGCCGCGACGCTAGACCCAAAGCCCACTGCCTTGGCCGAGCACATGCGCGCGCAAGAACGTAGCCTGTTTGCGCTGCACCAGGTGCTCAGCAACGGCGTTGCCGGCACTGCCATGCCGAGTTTCGGTGCGCTGCCCGACGAAGACCGATGGGCGCTGGCCTTTTTCGTTGGGTCCCTGTCGTACACGGATGCCGATCGGGCCGCCGGCGCCAAACTTTGGCAAACCTCCGAAACAGCAAGACAAGCTGTCCCCACACTCGACGCGCTCACGCAGGCCTCCGAGCATGGGCTGATCGAACGGCTTGATGCCGAGTCAGCCCGGGCCGTGATGGCCTATTTGCGCGCGACTCCGCAAGTACTTACGGCCAATAAGTCCGGTGGCACCGCGATTGCGAAGACGAAGTTGGCAGAAAGCGTTGCCGCCTTGAAGTCAGGTGATCGGGCAGCGGCGACCAAGCTTGCCCTGTCCGCCTATCTGGACGGCTTCGAGCCCGTCGAGCCGGCCCTGGCCACGCGGGATCGTGCACTCTTTGAGCGCATCGAAGCCGCCATGGTGGCTTATCGAGCAAAGATTGCGGCTGGCAACATCACGGAAGTTCAAGCGGCGGAGCAAACGCTGCAGCATCTGCTGAACGAGGCGGAGCGCGCGCTCGCGCCATCGGAGAACGATGCCATCGCAACGTTCGTCGGCGCATTGACGATCCTGCTACGCGAAGGTCTTGAAGCGTTGCTGGTGGTGGTGGCGATGCTCGCCTTCCTGAGGAAGGCCGAACGTCATGACGTGATCCGGTACGTGCATGCTGGCTGGATCGTCGCGCTCGCCGCAGGCGGGGTGACATGGGCCATCGCGACGTTCCTTGTGGCCGTGAGCGGTGCGAGCCGCGAGCTGACAGAAGGGTTTTCGTCGTTGTTCGCTGCCGTGGTGTTGCTCAGCGTAGGCATGTGGATGCACCAAAAAAGCGTGGCCGGCCGCTGGCAGGTCTATCTGAAGGAGAAGCTCTCGTCGGCGCTCAATAAACGTACGGCGTGGCTGCTCTTTTCACTGGCCTTTATCGCCGTGTACCGTGAGGTCTTCGAAACGGTGCTGTTCTACGCAGCCCTATGGAGCGATGGCAACGGCGTGCCACTGCTGGCCGGTCTGGCCACCGGTATCGCATTGTTGGCGCTGCTCGCTGTGATCCTGCTGCGGTCGAGCGCGCGCCTACCGATCGGCCAGTTCTTTGCGGCCAGCTCGCTGCTGGTGGCCGTGCTCGCCGTGGTACTGGCCGGCAAGGGCATCGCAGGATTGCAAGAGGCGGGGTTGCTGCACACCAGTCCGATTCCGATTCCCCGCATCGACATCCTTGGCATCTTCCCGTCGTGGCAGACGGTGCTCGCGCAGGTCGTCGTTCTGCTGGCCGTGGTGGCGGCCTTTATCTTCAATACCCGCTCCGCAAAGTCTTCGGCCGCAACGGGCTCCTGACGAGTAGAGTAAGGCGGTTTCATAGCGCGAACGCATTGCTCGGACACCTGCATGGGCGCGAGCCGATAGAGCTACCGGTCCCGCTGGCGGCACGCCGTGGACTTGCCGCGCACGACTTCGCCGTAGCCCCGATATCGGAATCCACCTCGTAGACTCGATGTACCGCCAATATGGCGGGAAACCGTCGAGAAGATGACATGTGTGTCATTTTCCGTTGCCGTACCTCGCGGGAGGCTACGCTATTGTTAGCTGTCGGCAGTTCGTCGACCATGCCGTATGCCGTATGCCGTATGCCGTATGCCGTATGCCGTATGCCGTCGCGTCGAGCGAAGCGCTGGCGCCAAGCTGTTTCGTCCCTGCCCGAAGTTCAGAAAGGATGGGTGTGTTCAATTCCGTCTTGCTGCAGAGCTGTACTCATTCTGCAATCCATCGACTGACCGAATGCATTGACCGAGCGGATGTCACTGCATTGCATCGCCTATCCGAAGCACACGACTTTCCAGCCGAGTTCGTGCCTCTCGCAAAGCGTGTGGAGGTGCTATTGTCCGCGCATGAACGGCTTCTCGATCGTGCTCGCTCGATTTCGATTGGCATCAATCATGATCTGCGCACACCATTGCACGTGCTGGTTGTGCAAACCGAGGTCTCATTGTGCTCGCCGCGGAGCGTGGCCGAATACGAAGCCCTTCTGCAATCGAATATGGAGGAGTTCCAGCGCCTCAGTGCAGCGCTGAACGTGACATTGCGAAAGTTGCAAGCGCTGGGCCGACAGTCGGACGACGTTGACACCAGCCCCTAAACGAACACCCTTTGACCTCGCACACGAGATGACGGGATTGTAATAACGTCGTCATGAATGCGTTGGGAGCGTCTCCGTAAACTGCGCACATGGTCAACCGAGGTGGATGACCACACCAACGGAGAACAGCAACATGAAGACTATGTCCAAGCTCGCATTTGTCAGCATCCTGGCTGCGGCATCGATGATGACCTCATTCGCAGCAAGCGCGGCCATGCAAACCGGTTCGACCGTGGAAAATGCGCGCACCCATAGTGCTCGCGATCCCTATACCGACGGCGCCCGCATTTCACAACGCGACCCGTACACCGACGGTGGTTTCTCGTCGCAACGTGACCCGTACACCAGCGGCCAAGCTGCCGGGCAGCGGGACGTCTACACGGACGGTGCAAGCTCGTCGAGCCGCGACAAGTTCAACAGCGGCCTGTAATTCCGATTGTGCTCGCGACGCTCAGTTCGCAATGGGTGCCGACCCCGTATAGGCGGCGGGGCGGCTTACCCTCCAGCACGAGCAAACGGCAATGCAAATTTGGATTGAAGACTGCGCCGGAGGCGACGTTGCCACGCCTTCCGCAATACAAGGATACAGACGATGAGTCTACTCAAACGACTCCTTGGCGGTCACCACGAAGCCTATCGCCACGGTAGCAGCCATCATGGCGACCGCCATGGTGGATCACGCTACACTCCCCAACAAACAACCTCATCCGATCCGGGAGTCGTCTGCGTCGGGTGCGGGGCCGTGAACTCGCACGGCTCGCGATTCTGTAACGGTTGCGGCAAGGGAATCATTTGCAATCGGTGCGGCGATAGAGCGCAGTCGGGAGCAAGGTTTTGTGCACAGTGTGGTAACACGCTCTAGCACAGCACATGCCTGGGGGCATTGGCGTACAAGCGCATAGTCGCAAGCGTCCCCTCCATTCGATAGCCCTGACCGGAGGTGCCTCGCGCCTTTGTCATCATCCGTGGGGCAAATTCCAGTAGACTACTGCGCGATATCGGACCGATATCGCAGCGTGGACATGCCGTCGCGCATCGTTCCAGCCACGCTGCTCTCCATCCATTCCACATGCGGCGCCTTTGCCTGATTCTTCTCCTGGTGCTTCTGCCTTTTCAGCTTAGCTGGTCGGCTGCCGCCGCCTATTGCCAGCATGAGGAATCGACTTCGTTCGAATGGCATTTTGGGCATCACCAGCACCATCATCAATCTGCCGCAAAAGCAGACCATGGCAAGCAAACCGTAATCGATACCGACTGCGGGGTCTGCCATGTGGTCTCCGCGCCGATTGCCTATGGCCAGCTGACTTGTCTTGATACTGTCGAAGGCGTGGAAGCTGCTCCCATCTCAAGGGAACTGAAGCTCTCTTCGTCCTGCACACGCGCCCCCGATCGGCCTCAGTGGCGCCGCCTAACCTAGGCGGCGAGACTCATCGGTCTTCTTTCGGTTTCTCGCCGGATTCCCATGGTTTTCATCTTGGTGCAATTCGATGCGACAATTTATTTTGCCGCTGGGGCTGGCGGCGCTTTCACTTTCAGTTAGTCCATCCTTTGCCGCGGTTGAACCTGCGGCCTCCCCCTATACGCCAGGACCTGTGCTGGAAGCACCGGGCCCGCTGACGCTTGAACGTGCCATGGAACTGGCAGCCGCAGGCAACTTTACCCTCTCTGCAGCGCAGAAGGAGGTGGATGCCAACGAGGGTTCGGTCATGCAGGCAGGCGTGATCCCCAACCCTGAAATTGCCGCCACCATTGAGGACACACGCAAGGAGTCGCGTACGACGACGGGTCAACTCAACATTCCGTTGGAACTGGGCGGAAAGCGCTCGGCCCGTATCACAGCCGCCGAAAAAGGCCGTGAACTGGCACAAGCGCAATTGTCGGTGACGCGCGCCGAAGTGCGCTCGAACGTTATCCGTGCGTTCTTTGCCGTCCTTGTTGCGCAGGAACGCATCAAACTCGCGAGTGGGTCGGTAGAGATCGCGAAGAAAGGCGCCGTCGCGGCGGCACGCAGAGTCGCCGCCGGCAAGATCTCGCCTGTGGAAGAGACCAAGGCAAAGGTGGAGCAAGCCAATGCCGAGCTGGAGCTGGACAACGCCAATGCCGAGCTTCGGTCAGCGCGAGCGGCCCTCGCTGCGCTCTGGGGCAATTCGGTGCCGCAATTTTCTGAGGCACAAGGCGACTTGGAGACGCTGCCAGCACGCCCGGGCTTGTCGGAATTGTTGATCGAGCTCGAGCACTCTCCGCTCGTACAGGCGGATCAGATCGAATTGGATCGACGGCAAGCCTTGGTAGGGGTGGAGCGCAGTCGCCAGTATCCCGATGTCACGGTCAGTGTTGGTGCGAAACGCGACAACAGCGCAAATCGCAACATGGCGGTATTGGGTGTCTCAATTCCCCTGCCACTATTTGATCGCAATCAGGGCAACCTGTATGAAGCCCTGCGGCGCGCGGACAAGGCACAGGATGAGCTGCTTGCGAATCGGCTGCGCTTGATGACGGAAATGCAACAGGCGTCGACCGAGTTGGCTGTATCGCGCCAATCGGCACAAACACTGAAGTCAACGATCCTCCCAGCCTCAGAGCAGGCCTACAACGCGGCGGTACGGGGTTTCGACGCCGGCAAGTTTAACTTCCTCGATGTGCTGGACGCGCAAAGAACACTGTTCCAGGCACGCATCCGCTATCTCGACGTGCTGGCCAAGCTGTATCAATCGACGACGACTATCGACCGGCTGCTGGGCCGCTAATTCAGAGTTCAAACCATGTCTATTACAACGAAGCAGAAGACCGCAATCGCAGCGGTGGTTGTGGCTGGCATGATGGCTACGGGTGCCGTCATGTTTTTGGGGCGTACGACAGAAGGCAACGAATCTGCAGAGCATACGGAAGCAGCCGCGCACAAGGACAACGAACACCATGGCGAATCGTCCGCAGCCAAGCACGACGACGATGCCAGTCATGGCGACAAGGAACATCACGCGGCCGCGGAAAAAGGGCCACACGGTGGCAATCTCTATCGCGCAGGCGACACCACGATCGAATTTGGCCAGACCGAACAAGGTGGTGAGGCCAAGCTAAAGCTGTGGGTCGTGCAGAACGGGAAACCACTGGTGACCGGCGTTTCAGCTAGTGGCACGATCAAACGTGCGACCGGTGAGTCCGCCGCCATTCGCTTCAAGCCGGGTAGTGACGCGCTTGAGAGCGAACAAGCCATCGAGGAGCCGCACGTCTTCATGGCTACGGCATCGCTCACGCTAGCTGGCGCCAAGCAGGCCGTCGAGGTCCAATTCTCCAAGGAAGAAGGCAAGATTGAACTGACTGCGGAGCAAATTGCGAAGGCCGGCGTTGGCATCGAGACGGCCGGTGCCGCCGCTGTCCAGGCGGGGGTGCAGTTTCCGGGTGAAATCCGCTTCAACGAAGACCGGACGGCACACGTGGTGCCACGCCTTGCTGGTGTCGCCGAGAGCGTGCCGGCCAACATTGGCCAACAGGTCAAGAAGGGACAGGTATTGGCGATCATCGCCAGCACCGTCCTGTCCGAACAACGCAGCGAGTTGCTTGCAGCGCAGAAACGGCTCGATCTGGCCAAGACGACCTACGATCGGGAAAAGCGCCTGTGGGAGGAAAAAATCTCCGCTGAGCAGGATTTCCTGCAAGCACGCACGGCGCTCCAGGAAGCCCGGATTGCGGTCCAGAACGCCCAGCAAAAGCTGGTAGCGATCGGTGCGGGGCCTGCGACCGGTGCGCTGAATCGATTTGAGCTACGTGCGCCGTTTGATGGCCTCGTTGTAGAGAAACACCTGGCGCTGGGTGAAGCGGTCAAGGAGGACGCGAGCGTTTTCACGATTTCGGACCTGAGTTCGGTGTGGGCTGAGTTTGTGGTGGCCGCCAAGGACCTCGCCAGCGTACGCGTTGGTCAACAGGTCCAGATCAGTTCCACGGCCTTCGACGGCAAGGCCACCGGTACGGTGTCTTATGTCGGCTCGTTGCTCGGTGAGCAGACGCGCACCGCAAAGGCGCGTGTGACGCTCGTCAATCCAGACATGGCTTGGCGCCCGGGCTTGTTCGTTACGGTCCAGGTGATGGGCCCCGATGTCCAGGTGCCCGTTGCTGTCAAGGCGGAAGCGCTTCAGGAGGTCAACGGCAAGCCGGCTGTCTTTGTTGCCGTGCCGGGTGGCTTTGTGGTTCAGCCGGTCAAGACCGGCCGCTCCAACGGCAAGATTGTGGAGATCGTCTCCGGCTTGCGTGCCGGGAGCAAATATGTCTCTGCCAACAGTTTCGTTCTGAAGGCTGAACTGGGTAAAACCAGCGCCGAGCACGAACACTGATACGGAGACGAGCATGTTTGAACGAATCATTCGCTTCGCAATCGAGCAGCGCTGGCTTGTCCTTCTGGCTGTGGTCGGCATGGCTGCGCTGGGGGCGTTCAGCTACACGAAGCTGCCGATTGATGCTGTACCCGATATCACGAATGTTCAGGTCCAGATCAACACGTCAGCACAAGGCTATTCGCCGCTTGAGACCGAACAGCGTGTTACCTATCCGATCGAGACCGTGATGGCCGGTCTGCCGGGACTGGAACAGACCCGGTCCTTGTCCCGCTATGGGCTGTCGCAAGTGACTGTGATCTTCAAAGATGGCACGGACATCTACTTCGCCAGGCAGCTCGTCAACCAACGCATTCAAGAGGCCAAGGAGCGACTGCCTGCCGGGATTACGCCAATGATGGGGCCCATCTCCACCGGGCTTGGTGAGATCTATCTGTGGACCGTCGAAGCCGAGGACGGCGCCAGGAAACCCGATGGCAGTGCGTACACGCCCACCGATCTGCGGGAAATCCAGGATTGGGTGATCAAGCCGCAACTGCGAAACGTTGCCGGTGTAACGGAAATCAACTCGATTGGCGGGTATGCCAAGGAATACCAAGTTGCCCCGAGCCTGGAGCGCCTCGCGTCGTATGGCTTGACACTAGCCGATCTTGTGACGGCGCTTGAGAAGAACAACAGCAACGTCGGCGCAGGCTACATCGAACGACGCGGCGAGCAATATCTGGTGCGGGCACCTGGGCAGGTGAAATCGCTGGACGACATCCGCGACGTCATTGTTGGAACGGCTCAAGGCCAGCCAATCCGCATCCGGGACGTTGCCGACGTCGAAATCGGCCGCGAGCTCCGGACCGGAGCTGCCACCGAGAACGGCAAGGAGGTCGTGCTGGGCACGGTGTTCATGCTGATCGGCGAAAACAGCCGTGCCGTATCCCAGGCCGTCGACCGGAAGATGGCGGAGGTCAACCGCTCACTGCCTCAAGGTGTCAAGGCGGTGACCGTCTATGACCGCACGGTTCTGGTCGATAAGGCGATCGCCACGGTGAAGAAGAACCTGCTGGAAGGAGCGATTCTTGTCATCGTCATCCTGTTCCTCTTCCTCGGCAATATTCGTGCGGCCATCATCACGGCGACGGTGATTCCGTTGGCGATGCTCTTCACGTTTACCGGAATGGTGACGTACAAGATCAGCGCCAACTTGATGAGTCTTGGCGCGCTCGACTTTGGCATCATCATTGATGGCGCGGTCGTGATCGTCGAAAACTGTGTGCGACGCTTAGCGCATGCACAGGAGCATCATCGCCGGGAGCTGACGCGATCCGAGCGCTTTCATGAGGTGTTTGCCGCGGCGCGAGAAGCGCGGCGGCCGCTGTTGTTTGGCCAGCTCATCATCATGATCGTGTATCTGCCAATCTTTGCGCTCACCGGCGTGGAGGGCAAGATGTTCCACCCCATGGCTTTTACCGTGGTGCTCGCGCTCCTCGGTGCCATGGTGCTGTCTGTCACGTTTGTGCCCGCCGCTGTTGCACTGTTCATCGGGCGCAAGGTGGCAGAGAAGGAGAATCGATTGATGGGTTGGGCCAAGGAGCGTTACAAGCCCATGCTCGAGAGCTCTTTGGCCAATACGCCAGTCGTGTTGACGTTTGCCTGCGTGGCGATTGTGTTCTGTCTTGCCGTCGCGACCCGTCTGGGAAGTGAATTCGTCCCCAATCTGAATGAAGGTGACATTGCCATCCAATCGTTGCGTATCCCGGGCACGAGCTTGACGCAATCGCTGGAGATGCAGAAGCAAGTGGAGGCTACGTTGAAAGCCAAGTTCCCGGAGATTGAGCGCGTGTTTGCCCGCACCGGTACGGCGGAGATTGCGTCCGACCCCATGCCACCCAATATTTCGGACGGCTACATCATGCTCAGGCCACAGGATCAGTGGCCAAAGCCTGCGAAGACGAAAGAAGCGCTGCTGAGCGCGATCCAAGTAGAAGCTGCGAAGCTGGCCGGCAACAACTACGAGTTCTCGCAGCCGATTCAACTGCGCTTTAACGAACTGATCTCGGGCGTGCGTTCGGATGTGGCGATCAAGATCTTTGGTGACGACAATGACGTTCTGAATGAGACCGCCGCCAAGGTGGCAGCGGCATTGCAAGGCATCAACGGCGCGACGGAAGTCAAGATCGAGCAGACGACGGGGCTTCCCATGTTGTCGGTCAACATCGATCGCCAGAAAGCGACACGTTATGGGCTGAACATGACGGACGTACAAGATGCCGTCGCGATCGCGATCGGCGGTAAGGACGCCGGTACTTTTTTCCAAGGGGATCGGCGCTTCGATATCCTGGTGCGGTTGCCTGATGCGGCCCGTGGGGATCTGGAAGCGCTGCGGCGCCTGCCCGTGCCATTGCCGCGTAGCGGCAATGGCGAGTCGAAGACCACCTATATTCCGCTGAGCGAAGTGGCCTCACTGGACCTGGCGCCCGGTCCGAATCAAGTGTCTCGCGAGAATGGCAAGCGCCGTATCGTCATCAGTGCCAACGTACGCGGGCGCGATATCGGCTCGTTTGTGCCAGAAGCGGCAGCGGCGATTCAGCAGCAAGTGAAGATTCCCACCGGCTACTGGATGACCTGGGGTGGGACGTTTGAGCAGCTCCAATCGGCCACGACGCGCCTCCAGGTAGTCGTGCCTGTCGCGCTGCTACTCGTCTTTGTCCTGCTCTTCGCGATGTTCAACAACATCAAGGATGGCCTTCTGGTGTTCACGGGAATCCCGTTTGCTCTCACCGGCGGCATTCTGGCATTGTGGTTGCGTGGCATTCCGTTATCCATTTCCGCGGCCGTCGGCTTCATCGCGCTCTCCGGGGTGGCGGTTCTGAATGGTCTCGTGATGCTGTCGTTCATTCGCACCCTGCGCGAGGAGGGCAATCCGTTGGAGGTGGCGATTCGCATTGGGGCGATGACCCGGTTGCGCCCGGTGCTGATGACCGCGTTGGTAGCCTCCCTCGGTTTCGTTCCGATGGCGATTGCCACGGGCACGGGCGCGGAGGTGCAGCGCCCCCTGGCGACGGTGGTGATCGGTGGCATCCTGTCGTCCACTGCACTGACGCTGTTAGTGCTGCCCGTCCTGTATCGATTGGCGCACCGCAAGGACGAGGATGAAACGGTACAGCCCGATAGAACGGGTGGTGCTGCACGTCCGTACTCAGCTTGACAAAGAACGATCCGGGTGCGGGAGTTCATCCCGCACCAACGAAACAAGGAGCAATCGCAATGGGTGCTGGACACGATCATGGCCATGGCGCTGCAAACGAGCGTGCGTTAAAGATTGCACTGGGGTTGACCACCACGTTCTTGGTTGCCGAGTTCGTGGGTGGGATCCTGACCAAGAGTCTGGCGCTGATTTCCGATGCCGCGCACATGTTCACGGACGCGGCAGCGTTGGCGATTGCGTTAGCCGCGGTTCAGATCGGCAAGCGTGCTGCGGACAATCGTCGCACCTTCGGGTACTACCGATTCGAGATACTGGCTGCAGCGTTCAATGCGCTGATGCTGTTTGGGGTGGCGATCTACATTCTCTATGAGGCCTATCAACGCCTGCGCACGCCGCCGGAAGTGCAATCCACTGGCATGCTGGTCATTGCCGTGCTGGGATTGATCATCAACCTTCTGAGCATGCGCGTTCTCTCGGCGGGTCAAGGTCGAAGCCTCAATCTCAAAGGTGCATACCTTGAGGTGTGGAGCGATCTGCTGGGTTCCGTTGGCGTCATCTTTGCCGCCATCGTGATCCGGCTCACAGGCTGGCAGTGGGTCGACTCGGCTATCGCGGTTCTGATTGGGCTGTGGGTATTGCCTCGGACTTGGGTGCTCCTCAAGCTCAGTATCAACATCCTGCTCGAAGGGGTTCCCGAGAATATTGACCTGACTTCCGTGGAGGCGTCGCTGCTTTCGATTCCCGGCGTTCGTGGCTTGCACGATCTGCACGTATGGGCGTTGACCAGCGGCAAAGTCAGCTTGACGGTGCATCTGGTCAATGATCCCGCTGTCAATCCGGAGACCGATATTCTCCCGAAGGCGCGCGAACTGCTGGCCGAGCGTTTCGGTATCCGGCATATCACCATTCAGGTTGAGTTGACGCCCTGCGAGCAGGCCAACGCCGAGACGCACTTCCTGCCAAGCGAACCGGCTGAATCAGATTCAGGCCATGCCCAGGGCGGACCGACCTCTCATCAAGGACATTCGCATTGAGAATTCTTGTTATCGAAGACGAGGCCCGTACCGCGGAGTATCTGCACAAGGGCTTGACCGAATCCGGGTTCATTGTCGACGTCGCGTCAACCGGCACGGACGGCGTGCACCTCGCGCAGGAACTGATCTATGACCTAATCCTGCTCGACGTCATGTTGCCCGGCATGGACGGTTGGGCCGTGATCAAGCAAATCCGCCAGATAAGAGAGGTGCCCGTCTTATTCTTGACGGCGCGCGATGAGGTATCCGACCGGGTGCGTGGCTTCGAGCTGGGCGCGGATGATTACCTGGTCAAGCCGTTCGCATTTGCGGAGTTGCTCGCGCGAATCCGCCGTTGCCTGCGGCAAAGCAGCGGCCGGGACTCCGAGCGTTTAACCATCGAAGATCTCGAGATTGATGTGCTCGGCCGCAAGGTCGCTCGAGGTAGCGTCAAGATCGAGCTGACCAATCAGGAATTTGCACTGCTGCATCTGTTGGCGCGTCGGTGTGGCGAGGTTCTTTCGCGCACAACCATTGCCTCGCATGTCTGGGATGTCAATTTCGATACTGACACCAACGTCGTCGACGTGGCGATACGCCGCTTGCGTGTCAAGGTCGACGATCCGTTCGAAACGAAGCTGATCCATACCGTGCGTGGCATGGGGTACGTTCTTGATCCACACCGAGGGAAACCGGCGTAATGCGCTCGCTGACTGGACGGCTGACCATGCTGTTTTCGATCTTGGTCACGGTAGCGCTGGCCAGCATGGGCGCCTATGCATACTACGCTCTGGACGCGCAACTGCGCTCACGCGACGTTGAGATCGTTGAGGCCAAACTGACCCAAGTCACCCACGCGATGCGCGATGCAGGCGGCAGCGTGTGGAACCATGACATCGAGCACAGCGTTGCTGACCTCACGAGAGGGTATGAGGGCTTGGCGTTGCGGGTCCGTACGTTTGATGGCAAGTTGGTCTATCGCACGAGCGATACCCTGCCCACTGATTTCGACCGCGATCTCCCCGCGCATGGGACGCACGACGATGGGTCGTGGGTGGCGGGAAAACGCTCGGTGGAGACGCTGCCCGAACCGTCATCGGCCTACGTCTCGGTAGCGAGGCGCGGCGCTGACCGGCAGCAAGTTGTCGGAAGATTCGGCAACAGCATTGTCGCTGGCGTGTTGGTCAGCGTCGTGCTGACTGCACTTCTTGGCGCTTTCATGACGCGTCGAGAGCTGAAACCGGCTCAGTCGCTCGTTCAGCAGGTGAATCGAATCAATGTCGAGCAACTGAACTATCGTGTGGACGCACCCGTTACGCCGACGGAGGTGCACGACGTTGGTGTAGCTTTCAACGGCATGCTGGAGCGCATGGAGGCGGGATACGAACGGTTGTATCGATTCTCCGCGGATCTCGCCCATGACTTGCGCACTCCGTTGAACAACCTCATTGGTCATACCGAGGTGGCCTTATCGCGCGAGCGTACTGGTACCGAGTACGTCGCTCTGCTGGAGGCCAACCTGGCGGAATACCAGCGGCTGTCGCGCATGATTGACTCCATGTTGTTTCTCGCGCGCGCGGACGCCGCGACAGCCAAGCTGGATCGCGTCGCAATCGATCTGAACGTCGAGCTTTCCAAAATCGCGCGGTACTTCACCGTCCTGGGTGAAGACAGGGGCGTAACAATCGAGGTTGCTGCTTCTGGTTGGGTCAACTCCGATTTGATGATGTTCCGACGTGCGATCGGCAATCTATTGTCCAATGCCATTCGGCACGCGGAGCCGGGCTCGATGGTGCTCATCAGTTGCGAACATCAACGCGACAACGTGACCCTCCACGTGGCGAACAAGGGCGGTTCGATCCCAGATGCAGACCTGGAGAGAGTCTTTGATCGTTTCTATCGCGGCGATCAAGCGCGAAGCAATTCCGACCAATCAACGGGCCTCGGGCTGGCAATCGTGCGTTCCATCATGGAGCTGCACGGCGGCAAGGCCTTTGCGGCATCTTTGCCCGGCGAAGTGACTCGATTCTCGCTGCAGTTTCCGCTTGTTTGAATCGCGCTTACCGGGGGGCACCACCGTCTGCCTTAAACACGAAAATTCCTGAGAGGCTTTTTTGACTCGAGCTGGCTCATGAATTGGAACCAGCAAGATCGCGGGGAGCAGGTCAGGCGCGAATGCGCATAGTTTGACAATTGACCCCGCAACCCACGAGGTTTACCTTGCCTTAAAGGACCGCAACCGTCACCTCGTGATGCGTGTCATGAAACCTGATGCCTGACTCGCCGCGAACGCGCGACAATTGGGCCATCCTTCCCAACCACACTGTCGTCATGTCCATCCGCTCCGCCAGCCCAGCCTTGGCTGCCGCACTGCTGTTCGGCGCAAGCACACCTTTGGCCAAAACCCTGACCGGTTCGATTTCGCCGATCTTGCTGGCGGGCCTGCTATACTTTGGCAGCGGCCTTGGCTTGGCGGGGGTGCTGCTAGCTCGTCGGCTCATCGGGAAATCCGCTGACACCTCACGGCCTGGGTCGGCTATTCCGCGCCACGAGATTCCCTGGCTGCTCGGAGCCATCCTCGCTGGCGGAGTGGCAGGCCCGGCACTGTTGATGACGGGGTTGGCCCACACGGGCGCTGCCCCCGCGTCGCTGCTGCTTAACGTCGAAGGCGTTTTTACCGCACTGATCGCATGGATCGTGTTCAAAGAGAACGCCGATCGCCAGATCGCGCTCGGAATGCTTGCCATCGTTGCAGGCGGCGTGCTGTTGTCGTGGCAGCCAGATGCGGCGAGCTTGTCGCCAAGTGCGCTGCTGATTGTGGCAGCGTGCGCTTGCTGGGCGATCGATAACAATCTGACGCGCAACGTTTCGTCCAACGATGCTGTGCTGATCGCCTGCTTGAAGGGTCTTGTTGCGGGCGCCTGCAATACCGGCTTTGCGCTCGCAGCAGGTAGTACGTTGCCTTCAGCGCGCTCGCTAATCTCGGCGATGCTGGTCGGCTTTGCCGGGTACGGCGTCAGCCTAGCGCTGTTCGTGATTGCACTGCGGCACCTTGGGACCGCGCGGACGGGCGCGTATTTCTCGGTCGCGCCGCTGTTTGGCGTGGTGATTTCTTTCCTGATCTGGCCGGAGATCCCAAACCTCGTGTTCTGGGTGGCTGCTGCCTTGATGGCGCTCGGAGTCTGGCTCCATTTGCACGAGCGGCACGAGCATAAGCACGTGCACGAGCCGATGGAGCACACGCATGCGCATCGACATGACGAGCATCATCAGCACGAGCACGACTTCCCGTGGAATGGCAAGGAACCGCACGTGCATATACATCGGCATGAGGCGTTGGTCCACAAGCATCCGCATTACCCCGATATTCACCACCGTCATACGCACTAGGTGTGAATTCAATACGTTGTATCCAAGGTCCATCCGGTGTGCCTGAGGCGGCTGTAAGCCATGGCGTTACCGTGCCGACCGTGCGCAAATGGCTGGGACGCTATCTGGCCGGTGGTGCGACCAGCGCTGGCGGACGCGTCATCCCGGCCAGCACGTTCACCGCGCGCCATCGACGCGGCCAAGGTGTTGTTGATCGTGGGATTGCACCAACGACGCATGCTGCAAAGGCAGCTCGCGCGCAGCATAGGTGTGCGCGCATCGACTGTCAGCCGGGTGCTGGCACGCGCGGCCTGTCAATCGATGCGTGGCTGAGCAAGCGTTGGCTTGCCACGCGATGAGTTCAAGGCGACGGGCATAGCAAGTGCGCGCGACAGAAACAGGTTAGCCGCAACATCCTCGCTGCTGCTGGATGGGTGGACATGGTACCGAGCCGAACGAACAGAATACGCAGCAATCCCTAGGTTTGGGGCGCAGCAGTGTCCTGCAGTTTGGGCACGCATAGAAGAATTGGCAGGCATCCGTGGGCATGCGCTCCAACTGGGCATGGCCGCAACGCGGACAGGTCAGCACGGAATCAAGGATGGCGCGCACGGTGCCCTCACTTCTGGACAGTGGATGGATAGCCCGCGCTCGTTGTGGCATGGACCAAGGCGTCCGGCTGGGTCTTTTCTGGGTCGTATGTGACAGTCGCAGTCTTTTTCCCAAAATCGACCTTGACGGCGCTGACGCCAGCCACTTTTTCCAGCGACTTCCTGACGGTGATTGGGCACAGTTCACACGTCATGTTCTGTACATCCAGCGTTACGCTCTTTGGCGGAGCCGCCATCACCACGAAGGGCAGAGCAGCCAGCACGGCAATCAATAGTTTGCGCATCGCGTCCTCTCAATAAAACAGCGGGGCGAGCCACGGTGTGGCTAGCAACCCGAGCAGCAACACAGCGACGATCCAGAACACAGAGCGCTGCCGACGGATCGCACGCGGATCGGCGCAGGCGGCACCTGGCGTGCAGACCTCTGGCACGAAGTAGACCTTGCGGAAAGCCAACCCAAGAAACAGCAACGTCAGCCCGATGAAAAACGGCCGATAGGGCTCCATCGCTGTCAATTTGCCGACCCACGTTCCGCCGATACCAAGCGCTAACAGAACAAGCGGACCAACACAGCAGACCGATGCGCCCACAGCAGACAAAACACTTGCGATCAGTGAGCCTTTGCCGGTGACCGGTGCCATTGCCTTTTCCTTGAACTGTTCCTTCAATTGTTACTCTAGACCCCGTACCTAGATACGGAATCAAGGAGAAAGAGATGGCTGCGGAGTTGACCATCGGCAAGTTGGCGGAAGCCGCCGGTGTGAACATCGAGACGATCCGCTATTACCAGCGCCGTGGCCTGCTGGATGAGCCGCCTAAACCACTGGGTGGCCATCGCCGCTATGCGTCGGAACAGGCCAAGCGCGTGCGCTTCATCAAACGGGCGCAGGCACTGGGGTTCACGCTAGATGAGGTTGCCGCGCTGTTGAGCTTGGATGCGGCGAGCAGTTGCACGGAAACCCGGGCACTGGCCGACCATAAGCGCGCACTCATCGAACAGAAGATGGCCGACCTAGCGGCGATGCGCCAAGCGCTTACCGACCTGATCCAGCAGTGTGACCGGGGTAGCGGCGTAACTCCGTGTCCGATCATCCATGTACTGGCCGGCGACTAGGAAATCACCTGAGGGGACGCAGCGGCTGGACTTCTCCGTCGCCCGCGTTTGGGGCATTCGTACCGTGATCTGGCAAGGAGGCAAGGCCGCAACACGCTCACCCGTGATAATCCGCCATTATCGCGTGTGAAATTTCTCCGATTGCAAGCCGGCTTGACGGCTTGATTTGGTACGTATATACATAGTACGTAATACAGTATCAAATTGTAGGAGCGCTATGGCCCGAGCCGGACTGAGCCGCCTGGATGTCAAACGTGCCCGCGATTCGCTGGCGGCGCAGGGGCAACATCCCTCGATCGACGCAATACGTATCGCGCTGGGCAACACCGGCTCCAAAACGACGATCCACCGCTATCTGAAGGAACTCGAAGAGGAGGAAGACACGGCGTTTGCGCGGGTCGGCTCAGCCTCGGATGCGATCCTGGATCTGGTGGGTAGACTGGCGGCGCGGTTGCACGAAGAAGCGCAGGCGGTGGTCGACCAGCAGGTGGCGGCCGCCGCCGCGCAGCGTCAGCAAGTTCGCGCGGAGGCCGACCAGTTGGCCAAGGATCTGGCTGCGCTTCGCGCAGAACTGGAGCAGGCGCAGACCACGATCGCCAGCATACGAGCCGCGCACAGCGACACTCAGGCAGCGTTGCAGCAGCGCACGATCGAGGCGGAGCGTTCGGCTCAGCAAGTCCAAGACCTCGGCGCCAGACTGGCCGAACACGATGGCTTCCGGCGCTCGCTGGAGGACAAGCTGCAACACGCTCACCAAGCGCTGGAGCATTTCCGTACCGCTAGCAAGGAACAGCGCGATCAGGATGCGCGCCGGCACGAGCAGCAGATCCAGCAGCTACAGGCCGAACTGCGCCAGGCCAACCAAGCCCTGATCGTCAAGCAGGGCGAGATCACGCAACTGAATAAGGACGGCGCTCGACTGGTGGCCGAAGCCGGTGCTGCGACAAAGCGCGTTCGTGAGTTGGAAGCGCGAGATGAGCGAAGGCTGATCGAACTGAACCAGGCACGTATTGACTTGGCTCGGATGGAAACGGAACGGGGCGTGCTGTGCACTACGGTGGAAACGCAGGCGAATGATCTGGCGGCCGTACGTGCAGAGCATGGGCAGATGGCAGCCGAGTTGGCCAGGCTGACTGCACGCCTCGAAACCCAGCAGGTGTTGTTGACCGAATATCGGGCGAGGCTCGGCTTGACCGATGCGGCGAGCTGATGGTGCCCGTAACCACCTGCGCTGCGAGGTGAGACGGTGGCCCATTTTCGCTGAAACCAGCTTATTTACTGCGCAGTGAATATGGCACCTGTAGCGCCGCGCCGTGTCGCCCCGAGACAGGGAAACCGCCAGATTTCGCACGAAAAGGACAGCGATCACGAAATCGTTGAGTTTCCAAATCATTGATCTGAAAGGGAAATTCAAACAAAACCGCCAGATTCTGCACGAAAAGGACGACTACCCCATACCGCGGCGGTAGACGTCCATGCCGATCAGGCGGCCGCCTGGACCGAAGCTGAGCCACAACTCGCTCACGGGCGGACCGGCCAGACCGAGCTTATTGGCATCGACACCACGGCAGCGAAGATAGCTGTAGCCGTGCTTGACGTCATCGCACGCAATGCCATTTTCACGCGCCCAGCGGACCGCCTCCTGGGCTGTGGTTCCATCCAGCACGAACCCGCCCGGAACAGGTCGCGCCGGCGCGGAGCGATCCGCGCGCAAGTGCGCCAGTCCGCTTGAACGTAGAGCGCTGACTTGTTCAGCCGTGGTCTGGTCGACGGGGCAGGGGACGCCAAGCATCGCCAGCACGGGGCGGGCCGCCTTCAAATGCATGGCCCCGACAAGCCCGATCGCAACCGCAAGCACTGCAACACTGGTGACGGCGTAGCGTTGCAGTCGGCGTCGCGGGTTCATTGGCAGTTCTGGGCAGTGTTAGGGCCCAGGTACTTAGGCATGGACGACACGATGGACGTCTTGAGACCGGTGAGCACGGGAGCGACACGAGCTATGTAGCCGTCCGGAACGCCATCGGTCTTCAGGACAGCCGCGGCATCGGTGATGAACTGGTCGAACACGCAGCCTGGGATGCCGATGTCCGAGTGTGCCGTCGCCATGTCCTCACACATGACGGTGCCGCCGTCCGCCGAGACTTTTCCTGGATAAGTGAACGGGCCACCAAAGAGCGCCTTGAACTGCAGGTTCAGGCATGCCTTCAGGCGCCCGACCGTATCGTGCCCAGGTTGGCCGATGTTGGCGAAGTACGGTGCTTCCTTGGGGTCTGCAAGCAAACCGGACACCGCATCGTCGACCACTTTTGAAATGGCTGCCGGTGCGCTGGCGTCTCCGCCAAGCCCCGCCCACATGTCGGCGTTTTGCGGAAACTGTGCGGTTGCCGCCGTCGATGCCATCGTCGTGGGTGTGTCGTCGCCGCCTCCGCATGCACTCAGCGTCGCAGTGGTCAGCGTCAAAACCAATAGCAGTGCTCGCTTCATCGTCAATCTCCTTTGTCCGGATATGGATCGCGCACTGCGTGGCCTGCCTCAAGTGCTACGCAGCGCTGCCTTGATATACGGAACTCATGCGAGATCGGATGCAGGGCGCAACGCCCAAACCGGACAGAACATTGCGGGAGCACACGACAATTTCCAATGCACTTTCAACTCGCAGCAGTGTGCAAGGTAGGCGGTGCTCCACAAGAATGGGCGATCGACGTAGGGCAGTCTAATGCTGCATCAGCGGTCTTCTGGTACCACATGGCCAACTACCCGGCCATTGGCGATGAAGTCGTATGAAGCGCGCCCGGATGGCATGTCTCCATCTGCATCGACGAGGTCGTGCTTGGCCAAGATGACTGTGTGCAACTGGCCGCTCTCGTCGCAGTAGAAAAAATCCGAGGGCGGTTCGCAATCGAAATCATCCACATCGAACGTTCGGCTGATTGCAGCTTCCGTTGTCGGCCAAAGCTTCCTCGTTCCGTCCTTGAGCACGCGCACCTCGAAGAACCGAGACCTGTGCAGTTCGTCGATGTGGGCTTGCTGCTCCCGAATGCGTTGACAGGCCGCCTTGTACGCCGCGTCAATACCCCGGGTTTTCAAAATTGTGTCGATGGTGGGAGTCGCCATGGAGCTTCTTGCTATTTGCTTCGACATTTAAAACTGGTTCGCTCGCCAGTATTGGGGCGATTGCACAGCAAGGGCAGTCCGAGAATACGGAGCGCGGGGGTTTGAATGGTCAGGTGGTGACGACGAACGCGCTCGTTCATTTGACGCGTAATTTGTGTTATGTAAAATCGCGCAGGCGTTTGTGGGCCCGTCTACAGCAGGCGCTGCGTGCAATCCAGGCATGCCCGGTACCGGCAACCGCGTGAGCGGCAACACATCAAAAGATCCAACACCTCCCTCTTTGAAACGCCTGCCTCGAGCAGGCGTTTTTTCTTTGTAGCGATCTTCCTGTAGTAGCGCCTACGCGGCGCGTCTTGAAGCCCGCGGCGCAGATGCCGGATATGCCAATAGAGGTTCCGGATCTCGCGCGCCAGAGCCCGCTTTTCATCGTCAGACACTTCGCCCCTGCGTGTTATCTTTCTGCAACACTAGCAACGGGGTGCGCGATGCGCAACATCAACCTCTGGACGATCGTCATCTGCTTGGTAGGCGGGCTGTATGCCTACACGCACTACCCGCGCCACGCGACGGAAACGCCAGCTACACCAACCGTGCCAGCGGCGCCTCAGGCACGACAAGCAGCTCCGAAACAAGCGTTCGCACCCCCACCAGTGCTCTACAAATGCGAGAACGCCCGTGGTCAAACGATCTACAGGGACACGCCGTGCACTGAGTCGGCCAGCGCCACCGTCATTGCACAACAGCCAGCGCCCGCCCAGGCGACAGCTCCGCAGGAGACTCAGGCGGATCGAGACGCAGCGGCAGCAGCCCGGCTAAAAGCCCTCAACGAAGATCTAGCGCGGAAGTGGGATCAGCGGATGGCGCAACGCGACCGCGATCTCGCCAACGAGCAGGCTGTGCTCACAGCACAGGCCAACGCGGCCAATGCTGCTTGCATTGGCCTTCGGCAAGAGAAGGAAGGGATTTTGGCGAACCTGCGCCGAGGCGGAACGGCGCAATGGATGAACTACTGGAACGACCGCTTTCACACGGTCTCAGACGCGCTGTATCACAACCGCTGCTGAAAATCCCAGCTCGAGATCCGCAAGGTTGTTTTTGAAAGCCCGCTCCAGCACTGGGTTTACGGGCAGCTTCTGCTCGAGGGGAAAAGCGGCTTGCAAGAAACGGGGTGTTTGCATCTAGCCGCCCTTGTTTGTGTGTGGTCAGCCATACCCGCTACTCGGCCTCGCGAGACGCGCTAGGACGCGCGATTGCGGCCCGGACAGTCTCCACCCTACCCGCGCCCCCGAAGGGGCCCCCTTGCGGCTCCGATCAAGGCGCAGGCACTCCTAACGCTAGATGCCTACCCATGCGACCAGTGCTGCGTTCCATCGAACGCCGCACTACGCCGGATATGCCGCGGGGCAGCGGCATCGTCCGGTATGTTCACGATACTCGGCGGCAGATCCACGACGCCCCGACCCATGACCTGGTCGTCGTTCGCACGCCAGCCCTGCGGCCCGAAGTCCTGCATACGTTCATCACGAGCTGACCGGGAATCGGCGCCGGACATCGCGCGCACGCCGTCGACCTGCTTTTCGGGCACCTTGCCGTAAATGTCGATGGGCCACATCGTCACCACGATGCGCCGCTCGCCCTTCGCAAGGATGACATGCTGGCCATACTGCGACTCCTGCACCTTCCAACCGAGATCCTCGACGGTAGCAGCTGACAAACGCTCGCGCACCCGCGTCGAATCGTCATACCAAGCAACGACGACGTCGGCCTGACCACGAACGCGTGCCCAGCCCTCCAGGCGCGGCCGGTACTTCTTCGCCAGCCCAGCAATAAAATCGTCGTCTTCCGGCACCGGCTTGGCAATGGCATCCGCGGCCTTGGCCGGTGCAGCTGCAACGCCCTTATCGGCCGGCACCGCCGGCGGCGTGCTCGTAGTGGCCACCGTAGTCGTGACCACGTGCTTCTCCTCCGGCTTGGAGCCCACCAACCCACCACCCTTGAACAGGTAGACGAGGAAACCGATGGCACCGAACGCAACCAGGGCGAACAGTGGAATCCAGACTCGGAACACCTTGGTCTTCAGCACGTTGGCATTGTTGTCTTCCAACGTGTCCGTGTTCGTGGTGCCATCCGTGTGGCTCTTGTACAGCCCGAAGTACTTCTCCTCATAGCGCCCCGAGCCGTCCGAGATCTTCTCGAACCGATCGCCCTTCTGCCCCTTAACCTTCTTGTAGACAGTCCACTTGAACTCGTTCGGCTTGCCAATGACATCCTTCTTCTGGAAAACGTATTTCCGGTCAACACGTCGCTTCCAGATGTTGTGCAAGTCGTTCAGATCCTGCCCCATCAAAATAATGTCGATGCCGTCGTGACCGTGCTGCGTAACGAACTTCGTCGTGGCCTTGTCAAGAGGCTTGAAGCTCGACGGCCAATAATCCTGCCCCTCATCCAACACATAGAGCGCGTCCTTAACAACGTGCTCATGAATACGCATCACCTCTTCGTCGGTCAGCACCTTGACCAGCTCACGAATAACGTCGACAGCCTTCTCGAGCAGCTCCGCAGCCATCTCGAAATTAAACCCCGCAACGTTCGTCACCACGTGTCGACCGATCTTCAACGCGTCCAAAATATCCTTCGTGACGGACGTATAAGACTTACCCGCACGCGGCAGGCCTTCATAGAAAACGATCATGTTGTCACCACTGGCCGAGCGTGAAGAGCTTACGTACGAAGAGCCGGAACCCCACACCGGCACCGATCATCGCCAAGCCCTGCGGGATGTTGAACACCGAAACGAAATAGAGGATGTCGCTGCCCATTTGCCCGATAAGGGACTGCAGCGAGTACTGCGTGAGAAATTGCGGCGCGGGCGCCGCCGCGATCAACGCCCCGATGGCCGACAGAAACAGATCGAACCCAGCAATGATCAGATCGATGGTGATGTCCCAAATCGCCTGGAACACAGCAAGGAAGACCTTCGCGAACCAAGCGAGTACCGCCGACAGTGCATTGATGATGGAATCGAACATCGATTAGCCCCTCACAGAAACGCGATGGCGAACGCCGCGAACGCGGCGGCGGCAAGCACGGCATACCCAGCAATCTGATAAGCCAACGAAGCCGACGAGCTGCAGAAGATCGGTCCCAACGCGATAGACGGCGTCCAATCCGTCTGCGGCACCACCCACTGCGGGCAACTGCCCGACGCGTTCACCGTAAAGAAGCCTTGCACCCCTACCCCAATGGCTGACGCACGAATCGTGTTCCCAAAAGCATTCAGCACATCCCCGAAGGTCTTGGTCTTCTTCTCGTACAGCTTGACGTCCGGACTCACCAGCGTGGCAGTCGTCGGCTGTTCCTGGTCCTTCTGCTGCTGACTAGCGTTAGTGCCCGTCTGCGTGGGCGCCTGATCGGTAGTCGTAGTCGTCGTGGTCGTCGTACTGCCGTCAGCGTTGGTCACCGTCGTTGCCGTCGTCGTCGTTGTCGTCGTCTGGCTCTCGACCGGATTTGTCCGATCATTCGTCCCCGTCACGGTAGTGGTCTTCGTCGTAGTGTTCGTCGTTGTGGTCTTGCTGCCGTCCGCATTAACCTTCGTCTGCGTTTCCGTCGTGGGCGCGGTAGTCACGGTCGCCGAAGGGCAGGACGTGCTATTCACGGCGCAACCGTTGTTGCTCCAGCTGGACCCACCCGTAGAGAACGAGACGCCAAAGCCGGTCGACGAAGCGCTAACCATCGCAAAACACGGATTCGACAACTCCGCGCCGGTGTACGTCGTCAGCAGGTTCGCATTCGAGCAGCTGGCGCCGTTGTACACGTCCGGCCAAGACGCTGGATGAACCTTGATCGCGTTTTGAATCTGAGCATCGGTTGCGGCAACGCGAGGCGCGCCGGGGTCAAGAATGCACGCACCACCGGACAAAACGTAACCCGAGACGCAACCGCCACCGCGTTGCACATCAACACCCGTAGGGTATGTTCGACCACCCGGATCTCTGCCAGTGATCGAACAAGCGCCTATCGTTCCATTTAGCGAAACCCCGCCATACGTGTAAGTCCACCCAGGAGACTGCGACTCATAGAGAGCCGCAGCTGCACGACAACCAGCCTCCGGACTGCTGAACAACTTCCCTGACAAACCGCTATCAGCGACCGCCCACACGTAGCCATTGAACCCCTGATCGCCCACGTTGGGCGACGTCGCGGGGGCCACCACATTGCCGTTCCCGTCAAGCGATACATCACCACCAAGGTGATTCATCAACGTCGCAAGCGCTACGCCACCAATGATCCCGCCGCGAATGGCAGTCATACCAACGGACGCCATCACGTCACCAGCAACTGCGGCAGTGCCAACAGCAGGGATTGCAACAGCCGCGACACCGACGGCGGCAACCCCGACAGTGATCGGGATCAGAACGTTCATGACATTGCTCGACGGTGTTTGCGGCACCCCGGGTCCACTCTGCCGAGCCGTAACCTGCACACCATTCGGCCCCAACGTCTGCGCATGCGCGGTACCCGCCATCAACACAGCGGCGATCAAGCAAGCGCACCCGACATCCACCAAAAACTCAGCAAACCTCACACGCTTGTCCATCGCTCAGCCCTCACTCATCCCGCGAACAGCAGCAACAGCGCACGCAGCACCCAACAGGAAATAAGCCAGATCCCAGAACATGACACCCCCTAGACCGTTAACCAAAAACGGCCCGCACAAGGCGAGCCGTCCACACCGCACCGCAACCGATCAGCGGAAGAAGCCGACCAGTTTGTTCACGGCCCACTTCGTCACGTTCGGCACGATCTTCACCGCGCCCATCGAAACGATGCCGGCACTCACCGTGCCGATCGCAACTGCAGAGATGATCGGCCCAAGGTCCGGGCCGCTGCCCGTCGCCTGCGCCATCGCTGCGCCAGCGGCACCAACCGTCAGCGTGACACCAACTGCGATCTTGTTGCCCAAATTGCCCTTCATGATTGACTCCTAGTCATTGAACATGGCGACCAAACGACCGATTGCGTAGCCCACCAAGTAGGACGACGCCACCAGCGCAAAAGCCGTCACAAACACTGTCGCCAACTCTGTCTGCGACGGAACCTGCATCCACGTATAAAACGTGGTCGCGTTCTGGAACTCCCCGGGCGTGAGCATCAGATAGCCCTGACACGCCTGAGGCGCGTCGTTGGTTACCGTCATCGCGCCGCCGTCAGCGACCAGAACGCACTGAGCCATTACGCCTCCACCACGTCGAGCACGTGGTCGACCGGCACGATCGTTTCCACCTCGCCGGTATCCTTGTTCTTAAACTGATACGGCTTGCGCTGATAGCCGCCCAGGCTGCACAACACCGTCACCTCGTCTCCCTTGTCGCCGAGCTTTTGCTTGCCGCGCACCTCAACCACCTGCGGCCGACTGTAGGCATCCGGTGCGGGCGTCATGATTCGCGTGTAACGCGTCCCATCGAACGAACGCATCTGCTCGATGCGACCACGAACCATCACCTGCATCGGCTTGATCGAAGCGGGCTTCTGCGCGCCCGCGGTGTTTTCCTGAGACATGACTACTCCTTAAGCGGCAAGCCGCAACGTTTCCCGGCTCACCTGGAATTCCTCGCGGTTGCGCGCCGGGAGATGGCACAACCGTGGGTCCGTCCGTACCGGACTGAAATCGTGTGGAAGCACCGCATTGGCGACGACAAGCACATCAGTGCCCCGCCAAGACACGCCAGCGTCCTCAAGCTGCTTGCGATTCCGGTAAAACACCGTCTTCGCAAAATGCTCGCGCGTCACCTCGTCACCCAGCGTGCACAGCGACGACCAGAAGCCGTACAACCGCGTCCCCGTCGAATCGCCGTACACACCCTTAAGGCGATGCAGCACCGCCCTGCTTTCTCGAACCGTCGTCATCGCTTGCTTCCCCTCACGCAGGAGCTTCTCGATCTCGGTGTCAAACACGCCCTCCAGATAAGCGTCTGTCACCTCATCCACTCGCGGATGCTTTCCAAAGTCGTACTGCAGCTTGTCGCTGTGCACCTCCACCTCGGCACGCAGGCGGTTGTCCGCCAAGCGCTGGAGTGCTGCGACCTTTCGCTCTGCAAGCGCGCGGCTAAGCTCTTCGTCGTGCCCGTGCCGATGCTTGAATACCTGCGAGAAGAAGCCCCGCAGCCGCCCCCTGTCATGCACCTGGAACTCGGTGCCCTTGTGATAGAACTTCACCGTCGTCGTCTTCCCGGCGAAATACACCGCCATGGCGTACTTCGCCGCGCCCTTCTTCCGACGCGGAAAGCTCATGAGCTGCAGCCCATCGAAGAACTCTTTGCACGCAGCCTTCGAGAGCCGATACACCGAAGCAACGTCGACGCGATGCACCGTCCACCAATCTGCGACGGGCAGATCCGTCTCGAGCAGATCCTCGACCAGCGCAACAAACTCGCGGCATGCCTGCAGGAACACGTTCGGCGCGCCGTACACGTTGTGCCCGTACTTGATCTTGTGCACCGACGCTTCGATGAGGATGTACGGGTCGCACGGCACCAGCTCGGGTCGCCCGTTCTTGTTGACGACCCATTCCTCGTTCTTAGGGATCACGGAGATCCGCGAGTCCCACGAGCCGAGCAGCTCACCAGTGAACAGCTCGTAGAGGATTTCGCCGCTGGCGCAATCGAGGCCAGATCGCAGCAAACACTGCCGTTTGATGCGCTCAACCACGCTATGGCCGAGGTACGGAGAACGAAGACGAATCGTGTCGTAGCCCATACCTTCAGAACCCCTCGCCAGAATCGAAGGGATTCCCTAAATCGGGACTGTCAGGCGGTGCTACCACGCCCGCCTGACAAAAAGCAGCCTCGCTGCGCGAGGCCAAAAACTCGGCTTCTGCAGCGTCCATAAGTGCTGCATTCACCTCGTCAAGGGAAAGAGATCCACGACGAGCGGCAACACGGCCGCCCGAGGCGTTGCGATAGGCTTCTTCGGAAGCGCGCGCGCGGCGCGCGGCCGCTTTCTGCTCGAGCAGCTCACGCAACCACACAGGCATCGACTGACCTGCAGCCGCTGACGCAACCGGCGTGAAACGCCCAGCGCGGCGGGCCGCGCCCTCCGGGGCGGCTCCGGCGCGCAGGGCGGCGGAACTCGTCTGAGATTGCCCGCCCTTCATAGACCGTTCTCCAGGCGCGAGTCCTGCATACGGCGGAAAACATCCGCGAGCAGATCCTTGTCGACAGGCTGCCCCTCTTCGTCCAGTTCGCCGCCCTCTTCGATGTAGTCCTCGATGGCCTCTTCGAGGTCAGCCTCGTACGCTTCTGCCAACGCCGCGTTCGCCTCTTCCAGCTCGGCGCGCAGATAGTCGATCCGCTCCTGCAGACCTTCGGCAACGGCACACAGGATCTCGTACCGCTCCATCACTTCATCGCGGTCGGACTCGGACCACGCACCGGCGCTCAGGCCGTCATTGGCTTCGACGCCCTCTTCGAATGCGTCCATGATCTGCTCGTGCAGCGCCTCGAGCTTTTCCTCGCCGGCCGCGATGATCTCCTCCAGCTCGCGCAAGTTGTAGTCGCTCATTGCTGACCCCGCTGAGCCATGCGGTACTTGCGCGCGAACCGCTCGCGCTCCAGACGACGAGCAACACGAGGCGAGAAGTAGGCGGCAAGCTGGAGCGCATCGTCGGCAATCGCACGCACGGCGCGCAGCGGGAGCGACACAACGAGGAGCAACAGAACGGCGTACACGCACGACACTGCGCGCACCCACCAGAGGAAAGTGATCACAGCAGTCACGCCGCTGAAATCGAGGTAGGGGAGCAGCCAGATCGCGTCACGCGCGGGGCTGATTGAGGCGGCGAGCAGCGCAAGGGCCGTCGCACAGAGGAACAGAGGAACGCGACTACGGGCGAAACCGTCCACCAGCTGGCTTTCCATCGTTTACCCCCTTGCCCGGTTAACCGGTTATATTTCGGCTAAATCCACGTTCCGTGAATCCACGGACCGTAGATTAATCCACAGTCCGTGGATTAACAAGCGGGGTGTCGACTATGAAAAGCGTGAAGTATCTGGATGCCGTGATCGAGCGCCACGGCCTGAAGACCGATAAAGCACTGTGTGAGCACATGGGTTGGTCGCACAGCGCCGTCAACAACTATCGGAAAGGGCTCCGAATCATGGACAACGAGCAATGCCTGCGCGTTGCCCTGGAGCTGGAAATGGAGAACCCGCTGCCGATCATCATGGCAGCAGACGCTGATCGCGCAGAACGAGCTGGTCAACGCTCCCTGTGGGAAGTTTTTTCACCGAGGATGGCGCATAGCGGGCTGGTCGCCCTCCTCGTTTCGATCGGCCTCGGTGTCACAAATTTTGTGACACCTTCACCCGCCGAAGCCGCGCCCTTGAGCCATTCGCCGGCCCCTAACACTTTGTGTTATGTAAAATAACATAAGACGACTCTGCAAAGGCGTCAAACAAGGCTTGGGCGCAAGAGCGACCCATCTTCCATGAAAAGAACGCAAACGTGGTTTGCGTCAGCGACGTACGCGGTTTGACTCCCCGGGTCGCGCGACCTTGATGCGGTAGACACGACTGATGCATGTCCTCACAAGGCTCGGCTCTGCTCCTCGACGGCCATAGAAAACCAGCGTTCCGCGATTGCTCGACCCTCGCGCATGCCGGCGGATATCGCTGCGTCAAAGGAATCAAAGTCAGCGGATATATGGTGGAACCGCTGCATCTTCGGATATGCCGTGCCCCCCTCCTTCGGAGCGCAGACGAACCCGGTGTATGCATACCTGAACTCGGAGCCACGGCCGAGCACGGCTAGAACATGTATAGAGCAGCCCTTGAAATGCTGAATTGACCAACCTTGCATGACGTTCCCCGCACGCTATCCCCTGGTAGGCATTTTGTGCATGGGCGTCTTACAAATCAACAAGGGGGCGCTTAATCCACATCTGTGACAATTTAATGTCAGAAAAAAGTCAGCTGATGGGGAGTAACGTCGGAAAAAGAAAAGCGCAGCAACCAAGCTGCGCTACAAGACGATGCGGGAGACGTGGAGAGATAAAGCGAGATTGCATCGTCACAGGCAAGAGTACAGGCCAAGCCCGTGACGATCCATAGATTGATGTTAATAAAATTGAATTCTGTTGTTATGCAAATCGAAGCGCCTCGTTGTCATACCTTTGAAACCTTTTCAAATGACAAAAGGCGCTGCGTGCTCGCGTTCAGTTCTCCCAGGGCCTGATGTGTTTCAGGCCGAGCCGAGTCGCAGCCATGGCATCTGACCGGCGGAGCGGCTTGTAGAACAGAAAACCAGGCCGCAAGGGCTGAAGGCATTACCCCTTTGGAGGACGGCCGGTTTTGATCGACTCTACGCGTGCCACCGCAGCCAGCAGGCGTTTTGCTGGAAGCGATGCCAGCAAAATGATTCCGGCGCGGAGCAGCTCGCTTTTCTTGACCCTTCGACCGTCGGCAAGGCACCGCTCCTTAAGTTCAGCGAGCTTGCGATAGTCCTGTTCCGGCATCGAAAAGCTGTCCCGCACCACCTTCGCCTTTTTCGATTTCTGCCTGGGTGAAGCCTCCGGAGGGTTCGCCTCCCCATTTGCACGTCTGCCCTTCTTTGGGCCGCTCTCGGCGACTGAAGTTGAACCGGCTTTCGCCGCGTCTGCGCTCGTCGCTTGCGGATCTGCGCCGCTCACAGCTTTGGCACGGCGCGTTTTCACCGTATCGTTTGTAGACGCGGACTGATCCGTGGTTGCTTGCTTAGCCGTTTCAATTTCCATAACTCCCCCCTTTTCCGATGTTTGCGAAAACAGTATATACAGTTTCCGCGCCGCTTAAAGTTTGAGCACGTCGACACGACCGAAGCGCACCAAGGGTTGGCGGAAGGCGGGAGATGTCTTGTCCACAGCTGTTGGGGATAACATTGCGCCCCCCTTGCCTTGACCGATAGGTATGTCGCAAGCCACCGGCAAATTCGAAAGCCATCTAGCCGTTTTCACTAACGCCGTTGCGGAATTGGGGTAACTCCGAACGGACTATGGATACGGCAACGCTAGGGACGACGCTCAATACAGCGCGCAGCCCGCGCTGCAACTGCTCAAAAGATGCATCTACCAAGCAGACCGTTACGCCGGCATGCGTATCATCCTGCAGGCCGACGACGTCAAAGAGCCCGTCATCATCTCGCCGGCAGCCATCAGCAGAGGCGCGCCCGGGCGCTCTCTCACTTTGCGCGGGCGTCGGCACTGATTTCGGATCTGCGGAAGACGGCATAGGGGGTGGGATCGATCGCGCCGATCGAGTCGCTCGTATGGCCGATCGCAGCCAACTCCAATGACGCTAGCCTCGATAGCGCAACGCTTCCACAACCAACGAAAACGCAGGAGAAGGCTGCCGCCGGCTTGGGTAGTAGAGGTGGTACCCGGCAAATTTCGGACACCAGTCTTCCAGCACGCTTACCAGCCGTCCGGCGGTGACATGGGACATCACCTCATCTTCGGGCAGCAACGCCACACCGAGACCGGCAAGCGCAGCGTCCACCTGCGGGGGCGCGGTATTGAAGATGAGGGGCCCGTCCACGCGGACGTTCACCTTGCGGCCGCGCCGCTCGAAGTCCCAGACGTACAGGCCCCCTGAGGTCGGCATGCGCTGATTGATGCAGCGATGCTCCGTCAGATCCCGTGGGACCTTCGGCGCAGGATGAGCCGCAAAATATTTTGGCGATGCAACCACAGCCAGACGCAATGGTGGCCCGATCGGGACGGCAATCATGTCCCGATCTATCGTGCTGCCCATGCGCACCCCCGCATCGAAGCGGTCGGCCACGATGTCGCGAAACCCATAGTTCATGTCGAACTCCACCTTGATATCCGGATAGGTCCGCAGCAATGGGGCTAGTTTGGGCAACAAGGTGCTCTGCAGAATGTGATCGCCGCACGTAATGCGGACCGTGCCTGCCGGCTTATCCCGTAGCGCTGTGAGAGCGTCCAGTTCGGTTTCGATTTCGTCGAAGCGGTGTCCTATCGCAAGCATCAAGCGCTCACCGGCGGCCGTAGTCGACACGCTTCGTGTTGTCCGTGTCAAAAGCCGGATCTGGAGCCGCTCTTCCAAAGCGCGGATGGATTGACTCAATGCAGACTGGGTAACCCCCAAAGTCGCTGCGGCGCGCGTGAAGCTGCCTTCGCGCGCAACAGTCACGAACCCCAACAGTTCGTTCAGGTTCCTCCTCGCCACGATTCCCTCCGATTCATTAGCCAGGCTACTAAATTCATTAAGCATTCATTATCTAGAAGCACGCGAGCGCCGTCACCATAATTTGGGGCATGACTAAGGCACCATCAAACCTCGCTACCCAACTCTGCAGCAAGCGGCTGCCAGCACCATCAGGTCTTGCAGCCGGCAGCGTCGACGGACCAAGCCACTGGAGTGGCGTGTTTTCCATGGCGCTGTGCGTGTTTGCACTGATCGCATCGGAGTTCATGCCGGTCAGTCTTCTTACGCCGATCGCAACAGACCTACGCATCAGCGAGGGCGTGGCGGGTCAGGCGATCGCCGTGTCCGGCGCCTTCGCCGTCTTGACGAGCCTCCTGCTTCCCGCACTGGCGCGCCGGATGGATCGCAAGACCATCCTGCTGTGCATGACCGCTTTCATGGCCGCGTCCGGCCTCCTGATCGCATCGGCGCAGGGGCTTGTGATGTACATGATGGGCCGTGTGCTCGTCGGCGTGTCCGTCGGTGGCTTCTGGTCAATGTCGGCAGCCACGGCTATTCGTCTCGTACCCGCAGCGAAGATCCCGCGGGCGCTGGCGATCTTCAACGGCGGCAATGCCCTTGCCACAGTCATCGCCGCCCCGCTTGGCAGCTTCGTTGGCTCGCTGGTCGGATGGCGCGGTGCGTTCTTTGGTCTCGTGCCGGTCGCCGTGCTGGCCTTCGCGTGGCAGTGGGTGAGTCTGCCATCGATGCGGACGGCCGCTCCGGCTCGCCGATCCCGCAACGCAGTGCGCCTGCTGGCAGATCCGCTGGCGTTTAGGGGAATGGCTGCGGTCGGCCTTTTCTTCATGGGGCAGTTCTCCCTCTTCACCTATGTCCGCCCTTTCTTGGAGACGACGACGAACGCCAACGCCTCGACCCTCTCACTCGTACTGCTCGCGATCGGTGTGGCGGGCCTTTTCGGCACCGCCATCATCGGCTGGTTCCTCTCCCGCAACCTATACCGCACCCTGGCCACCATCCCGCTCGTGATGGCCTCTGTGGCCATAGCGCTGGTTCTATTCCGAGAGCAAAGCGCCGTCACCTTTGGACTGCTGGCCGTATGGGGGCTGCTGGCGACCGCCGCGCCGGTGGGCTGGTGGAGCTGGCTAGCAACGACGATGCCGGAAAGCGCTGAAGCCGGCGGTGGGTTGATGGTGGCCGTGGTCCAGTTGGCTATTGCATTGGGCTCGACGGTGGGAGGAATGCTATTCGATGCCCACGGCTACGCCGCCACTTTCGGCTTCAGCGCACTGCTCTTGGTGTCTGCGGCGGTGATGGCATTGATCACGGCGTATCGCAATCGGCAAGTGGTGTGAATTACCAATCTAAAGGAACATCCATGGATTTCTCGAATTCTCGCCGGCGCGCCCTGCAAGGCGCCCTGGCTCTCGGAACGGCTGCCGCGGCTGCAGCGCCGTCACTGGCGGCTGACCGAAAACGTCCCAACGCAGCCCGTGTGCAATCAACCGGGCGATGGGACAAGGTCCCCATCCATCAAGGGGCCCGCCGAATGGTTCACGGGGAGCGTTCGCATCGATCCCTTGAGCAACCCTCCGGCGCCCGCTCGCCACTCGTGCGCCGCCGTGACGTTCGAGCCGGGAGCGCGAACCCATTGGCATACACACGCGCTTGGGCAGACGCTTATCGTCACAGCGGGATGCGGTTGGACGCAGTGCGAGGGCGAAGAAAGAGTGGAGATCCGTGCCGGCGACGTGATCTGGTGTCCGCCGAATCACAAGCATTGGCATGGCGCTACGTCGACGACAGCGATGACGCATATCGCCGTTCAGGAGGCACTCGACGGGAAGCCAGTGGAGTGGCTGGAACCTGTTTCCGATGAACAGTACTTGGGAGACAAGCCATGATCAAAGACAAAGTCATCATCATCACGGGTGCGTCGTCAGGCATCGGTGCGGCAACTGCACGACTGCTTGCTGCGCGAGGTGCCAAGGTGGTCCTTGGTGCGCGCCGCGAAAATGAACTGCGACAACTCACGGATGCAATCGAGCATGCCGGCGGCCAAGCCACATATGCCGTGATGGACGTGACCCGGCAGTCTGACAACGACGAGATCGTCAACCTGGCCAAGCAGAAATTCGGGCGTGTCGATGTCATGTTCCTGAACGCCGGGCTCATGCCGAACTCGCCTCTCTCCGCGCTAAAGACGGACGACTGGCATCGCATGATCGACGTCAACGTCAAGGGTGTCCTGAACGGCGTCGCCGCAGTGTTGCCCTCGTTCATCGCGCAGAAGTCGGGACACGTCATTGCAACGTCATCCGTAGCCGGCCTCAAAGCCTATCCCGGCTGCGCAGTGTACGGTGGCACCAAGTGGTTCGTGCGGGACTTCATGGAAGTCCTTCGCATGGAATCTGCGATGGAAGGAAACAACATCCGTACGGCGACGATCTACCCGGCCGCGATCAACACCGAGTTGCTGGACACCATCACCCACAAGGAGTCTGCCGACAGCATGCATGCCATCTACCAGCAATACGGCATCAGCGCGGACCGGGTCGCCGAGGTCGTGGCCTTTGCGATCGATCTGCCCGACGACACAACCGTCAATGAGTTCACCGTTGGGCCCGCCAACCAACCATGGTAGGGCGGCGAAAGGCGACGAGTGAGACCATGAAATCAATTCCGTTGCGGCCGCAGAGCTGTATGAACTTGATGCGCGCCTACGCTGTTACGCCTGTGGCTGGCGCCGGTGCCCGCCATCATTCCTGAGCACTGGCGCGCGTCGCCTGCTCTTGCAGCTCACGCACTTGCTCCTCCAGCAAACGGATCCGCTCGTCCTTCTCTTCCAAGACCTTGCGCACATCGTCCGCATCGAATCGCTGCGGGATGTGCTGCGGGCAATTCATGTCCCAGGCTTCGACCGTGAACACGATGACACGCTGCGGCTTTGCCTTGTAGTCCTTCCGTGCGAGCTGTTCGATCAATTGCAGGTCTTCCGACACCGTCGCCGTTCCCCAGAATTTGATTCTTCGGCGGCGCGCATAGTCGATCATGAAGAAATATGCCTTCGGATTGTCCGCGAGGTTGCCCAGCGTAATGAACTGCTGGTTTCCCGCAAAATCTGCAAAGGCGATCGTCTTTGCATCGAGCACATGCAGGAAGCCGCGTGGCCCCCCGCGATGCTGGATGTACGGCTGCCCAGCCGCATTGGCCGTCGCCAGAAAGACACTCGTCTGTTGACGGATGAAAGCGGCACAGTCCGGCGTGATCGTCGTGTGCCAGCCTCGGCCCTTCTCCACGCTCGCGTAAAGCTCACGCGAGCCGTGCCGCGTCTGTATCGCCTTCACGGTGGAGGTGAAAGCAATGTCGCTCGGATATGCCCTCTGATTCATGACAGCCGCTCCATGCAAAGCCGGAAGCGCGGACGGTATAGCAGCGCTTCCTCGCCTCCGGTGAGGTTCGCTCAGGCGACCGCTTCGGCGCTCACCAGAGGGAAGTCGATTTCCGTCTGCGCGACGACGTTGATGTAGTTCGTCCAGACGTTCAGCGCAACGTTCTGGACAATCTCGATGATGTCGGCATCGGTGTAGCCCGCCGCCTTGACGGCTGCCAGCTCCACGTCAGCGACACGCCCGCGCTGTTGGGCAACCAGCACAGCAAAGCGTACGGCGGCATCGGCCTTTGGGTCGTTCGACTTGCCGTGCCGATTCGCAGCGATCTCGGCGTCATTGAGTTTCGCGACATTTTTCGCGAGGTAAGCGTGCGCTGACAGGCAGTAATCGCAGCCGTTGACTTCCGCGATTGCCAGGGCAATCCGTTCGCGTGTCTGCGCGGATAGCTTGCCCTTCGCAAGAGCACCAGACAGCGCTAGATAGCCTTCGAGCGCAGCGGGGCTGTTCGCAACCATGCGAAACAGATTGGGCACGACGCCCAGCTGTTGCTCGACGGCTTCGAGTAGCGGGCGGGATGCGGCGGGTGCATCGGCGATCGTGGTGGGGGTCGGAATACGGGGCATCGACGTCTCCTTTCAGGCGGGTTGAACAGCGACACCCGTACTGTAGGTATTTCCGATCAACAGGATAATGGGCTCGAATCGGGAATGATTTTTCCACTCGGTGGTAGAGTTTCCGAGCATTGCCGGGGCACCTGAAACCGCAGAGGCCTCACGTTCCCTACAACCCTCCAGCTAGAGCCATGGACCGACTCGAAGCGATGCAGGTGCTGTTATCGGTTGCCGACGCAGGCAGCTTTTCCGCTGCTGCCAGGCATCTCGGCATGCCGCTGACGACAGTCAGTCGCAAGATCACCGAACTGGAATCGCATTTGGCGACGCGGTTGCTGATCCGCACCACGCGGCGGCTTTCCTTGACCGAAGCAGGCGCGGCCTACGTTGCGGCGTGCCGCAAGATTCTCGGAGAGGTTGATGAAGCTGAACGCGCCGCCACCGGCGAATACGCGACCCCTCGCGGCGAGCTGTCAGTCACCGCGCCAGTGGTGTTCGGCCGGTTGCATGTCACGCCGCTGATTGCAGAATTTCTCGCCACGTACCCGCAGATCGATGTTCGGCTTTCGCTGGTCGATCGCAGCCTCCACTTGCTCGATGAGCACGTCGATGCGGCAGTGCGCATTGGCGCTCTGCCCGATAGCAGCATGGTGGCAACGCGTGTCGGCGAGGTCCGCCGGGTTGTCTGTGCCAGCCCCGCGTACCTTGAAGCGCATGGCGTTCCCGCCACGCCCGCTCAGCTGAACGTGCATACGTGCGTGACGTTCAATGCGCTGGACACTGCGCAAATGTGGACGTTCCCATCTCGCTCCAACAAAGCAACGAACGTCGAGATCCATTCGCGGCTCGTGGTCAACACCGCGGACGCCGCCATCGCCGCTGCAGCCGCGGGCGTCGGGCTCACGCGCGTGCTTTCGTATCAAGTGGTGGATGCGGTCGCGCAGGGTTCGTTACGCATCGTGCTGCAGCACTTCGAGCCTGCGCCGCTGCCTGTGCACGTCATGCACGCCGGTCAGAAGCCTTTGCCAATCAAGCTGCGAGCGTTTCTAGATTTTCTCGTGCCACGGTTGAGGCAACGGCTCGTGGCGATCTAATGGTGCGGTCGCCGTTCGCCGTCGCCAAGCTTGCACCGGCCCGGTTAGTGGACGGGTGGCCTGATGAGGCAGCGCTCAATCGCCCTCAATGTCGGCGTTCGCATCATTGCGGACGAATCCGGCATCATGAGTCACGAAGACTTCGTCCCCAATCGGCTGGTGCTCGACCTGCGTAACACGCCAGACGGCAGAAGCGTTGGCCTCTGACCAGATCACCATTGGCAAGTGCTCCCGGGCGCTCCAGCAGATCCGATGCGTGGTATTGCCCTGCGAGAGCACATACCAACGGCATGTCGACGCCGGTGCCGGCGCCCCCGCAGGCGCACTGGTCGGCGCAAGACGATAGGCGCCGACCGGATGCCGCAAGCCGTGGGCCATATCGAACCAGTCACTGAAGTGGCCCAGGCGAATCAAGTTATTGCGATCAATTCGCGTGGTGATCCGCTTGCGGTAGTCCACCACCGTCATCTGGTATTCGAGCGGATCGGCAGTATTCCGAACGACATACGTATCAAGGGCGTCATCCGTCTTGCGCCGCAGGCGCACTTGTCTGTCGCGCCACACCTGCAGCGCGTGCACGCCATCGCTGGCCGTGAACTCGGCCCGATAGAACAGCGCTGCAGGCTCGGTGCCAGACTGGAAGACCGATTCGAACGTCACCGCCGGGCGCCCAGCCGCGGCTGCCGGTGCCGGTGCCAACACCGCGCACAGCACCACGGCGCCTGTCGCCCAACGGCTCGCATTACTGGCGGACAGCCTTGGCATAGTCAAAGTATCGATAGGTCTTGCCGTCAACGCTCAGATCCTTCACGGCAAGGTTGATGGTGTAGCTGCCCTGGGTCAGCGCAGTATCCTTGGTGGCGCCCGTCGGGTCGGTTGGCACCTCAAAGCTCAGACCAGTGGCAGGCGCAGCGGGGCTCACCGTCGACGCCTTGATGCTCGGCGCGGTCGGGCTTGCCGGATTGACCAGCGCCTCGTTGATGATGCGACCGTCAGCCTGTGGCATCGACAAGCCCAGCAGATACGCAACCGTCGGCGCCACGTCAACGTTGCCTGTCGGATTGGTCACAACGGTACTCGTGCGGAAAGACGGGCCGCTGGCAATCAGCGTGTTATGCACGTCTGTCGTACCAAAGCTGCCGTGCATGCCGCGTTGGCCACCGGTGCTTTCGAACTCGATGCCGGGCATGCCCTTGATCGAGACCTGATCATCCCAGTTGAAGCTGACCACCACATCAGGTTGACCATTGTTCTGCCGCTGCGCGTTCTCCAGGTTGACCATGGACATGGGGAGCGTGCCCGGGAGCGCGCCGTAGCGGCTATCCACGAAGATCGCGCCATACTCTTCGCGTTGTTGCAGGACCTTCACGAGGTTCTGAACCGTGGTCGCGTCATGGCTTGGCACATAGAAGTAATCCGAGCCGCCATTGGCCGCGACCACGATGCCATTGGCCGGGAGATTGCCAGGAGACGGCACCTTGAAGCTGGCAACAGGCGATGCCAGACTCGCACTGATCGCTTGGTACTTTGTATTGGCCGCACCACACAGAGAGCCGGTCGTATCCACCTTGACCGGCACGGTCGGCGTACCGTTGGCCTGCAGACCGTACATGGCAGAGGTTGTACAACCCGAGCCGTCGTACGCCTTGAAGCCCCGATAGGTGAGCAAGTCGGCCGAGCGAACGTCGCCGGAGAACGAGTAGCCCGTGGCAGATACCGCACCGATGGCAGCTGCATCCGTCCCGCTGGTTGCGCCATTGACTGGCGTGCCGCCAGGCGCAGTACCGGACGGCGTAATGGCGCGCAGGGGGTACAGCGAAAGCGGGCCCGAGACGCTGGAATGGCCGTGGTCCGAGACCACGATCAGGTTGGTACTTGCGTACAGATTGTTCGCCTTGAGCGCGTTGATCAGTTCGCCAAGGCGCTGATCCTGTGAGCGCAGGCCAGCGATCGCGTTTGCCGACCCAGGGCCGTAGCCATGCTCCACGTTATCGGGCGTGCGGAACCAGATCAGCGAGAGCATCGGCTGCTTCTTCGGCAGGATGTAGTTGGTGAACACCGACAACATGTACTTGTTAGCTGCGTCCTCGGGTGCACCCTGGGTGGTATCGCTGCTATCGCGGGCCGCAATGGCGGTCACGCCACTGGCACTGTCATAGGCCGTTGTGTTGAAGGTGATATAGCCGGCGCGCGCGGTCGGATCTCCGTTCGTCGCAGCCAACGTGACGGCGTTGGACCCCGAGTATCCGTACTGCGTATTGAACGGCAGTGCGTAGCCGGCGCTCTGCAGTTCGGTGACCAGGCTACGCGGCTGTACCGTGTTCTCGTCGAGAAAATATCCACCCTGCCCCAGATCCTGGATGAAGGCGGCGCCGGACTTCCCTACGGTGGCAGTCGTCAAGCCTGCAGCCTGGGCCGAAGCAAACAGACTCTTTACCAGAAGCAGTTGCCCCCCGTAATAGTTGTTCAGGGTGGTCAGGACCTGGTAGTCCTCGGTAAAGATCGGATCGACATAGTCAGCCGATGCAGCCGCTGTTTTGCCGCTGTTCGGCGTCCCGAGGTTGCCCGCCGGAATGCTGTTGGTCGCGCCCTGCGGCGGCGTCCAGAACGTGTTGCCGTAGAACCCGCTGGTCTTCGGGAACGCGCCCGTCGCAAAGGACGAACCGTTCATCATCGTGAAGGTCGGGTACGTTGAATGGTTGTCGCTGAAGTTGACACCTGCCTGGCGCAATGCATACAGGTTCGGTGTATCCGTGGCATTGATCGAGTCCGGGCGCAGCCCGTCCCAGACCATGACGATTGTTCGCGTTGGTTGGCTCTGCGCTGCAGAGGTGCCACTGCTCAATACAGAGTCGCCACCGCATGCGGCGACAAGAATGCTGCCAGCCAAGGCGGCTGCCAAGCCGTACATGTGTTTCATGTTGAATCCCCTGGAACCATCAGTCGATACTGGCGCAGGAGACTAAGTTTGATATGTGACGGAACCGTGACGTCGCACAGAAGCTGCTGCGAAAGCAGTCGGCGTTGTCGAGTTTGAGTTGGTTTCAGCTTAAGGGCACGTTCGTCAACGGGTCAGTCTCGGGGGAAACTCCCTCTCGACTCGTGAAACCCAATGCGTAACGGCGGCCGCGCCATCCAAGGCGCCCGCAATCCCGCTCGGCATGCAACGTCCCAAGCAACATACCGATGCATTTCTGACTCATTGGTGAGCATTACCGCTCTCCGCAGCACGGTGCCCTGTTCGCAGCCTGCCCAGCGTATTAACCTGCACGGGCAGTGAGGAGGACGTGTGAAAAGGCTCTATAAGTCATTAGCCCCCAGACATTACCGAAGCGGCGAAGCGGCAAAACTGGCTCGGATGTCGGCATCGACCTTGCGCATTTGGGAACGCAACTACGCCGTCGTCGCGCCGCCGAAGAGTGCTTCGGGCCAGCGTCTTTACACAGAGGAAGACATTGAGCGCTTGCGCCTGATCAGAGGACTAGTCGATGGCGGGCATGCCATCCGTGCGGTGGCGAGTCTCAATGTGGAGTCTCTAAGGGCTTTGGTGCGATCGTCTGCAAGCGCCCATTCGGCACAGTCCGAGCCGATTTCGCTTTTGATGGTGGGACCAGTGTCGCTTGCTATCTCGGATTCGGCCTCGGACAGCATGCATATTTGCGGGCATCCGGGCTCGTTGGAAGAAGCGTTCCGGGACGCACGAGCAGGGTCGAGAGCGGATGCGCTGCTAGTCGCCGTGCCTTCGCTTCAGGAGGACACCCTTCTTCGCATCGTGGCGCTGGCCGAAGCGGCCCACGCGAAAGCGATCAGCGTGATCTTTACATCGGGCTCGCCCCGCGCAATTGAACGCGCGGGCCTCGGCGGCTTGCGTGTGGTCCAGCAATCCGATGCTGAAGCCAGGCCGGGCGCGCTCATCACAGAACTCGTCGACTGGGCGATGGCCCTCCGCCAGGCGGACATCCTGAATGCCGACCCGCGCTCTCGGGCGGCGCGTCGCTTCGACGACAAGGCGCTCGCTGCTTTCGCCGGGCTCACTTCAACGATCCAGTGCGAGTGCCCCCGGCACTTGGCCGAACTCGTCAGTCAACTCAGTGCATTCCAACGTTACAGCGACGCGTGCTTGTCCCGCTCGCCGCAGGATGCACTGCTTCATCGCCGCCTCGGTAACGTCGCAAATCGTGCTGTACAGCTGCTCGAGACGGCGCTCGCGGAGGTCGTCCGCCATGAAGAGTTGCTGACGGGTGCGCAGCGCTAACTCACTCTGGCGCGCCACGTGACGGTGACCATGAACCGGTTTGGGCGATCGGTATTGAGCCTGCCCACGACCCTTGCGTTGTCTGTGTTCGGTTGGAAACCTATCGGGAAGCAAAGATGGGATTTGTATGGATCACTGGAGCGAGCGGCGCCGTGGGCTCCGCCCTGGCCCGACGTTTGAGCAGCTCGGGCATTCCTTTGGTACTCACAGCGCGAGATCAGAGTAAGTTAGAGCAACTCGCTGAAGGCCTTCGGGCTGCTCCGACTCTTGTGTGCCCGGCAGACGTCGCAGATCGCAGTAGCGCTCAGCGTGCTATTGAAGCGGGCGTGGCGCAATTCGGAGCTCCGACAGGTCTAGCTCACTGCGTCGGATCGATCATCATCAAGCCGCTCCACCTCACGTCCGACCACGAACTCACGCAGGCACTCGACGCGAATTTCTTTTCGGCGTGGAATGCATTGCGCTTGTTTGTGCAGCAAGCCCTTAGTCACAAGGCTCCCGCAAGTGCGGTGTTAATCGGCTCGGTTGCCGCCACTGCGGGCTTCCCGAATCACGAGGCCATTGCCAGTGCCAAGGCAGCCGTCGCTGCACTTGCGCAGTCAGCTGCGGCAACCTATGCGGAACGGAATATCCGCGTGAACTGCATCCATCCGGGTTTGACGTCGTCAGCAATGTCATCTCGACTGACCAGTGCGCCAGCAGTTGCGGAGCGACTTGCAAAGGCAAATCCACTGGGCAGGCTCGGACAAGGAGACGATACCGCGGCGCTAGCGGAGTTCCTGCTCAGCCCTGCAGCATCCTGGATCACCGGCCAACAAATCGGCGTGGATGGCGGTCACGGGCGATTGGTCATACCACCAAAGTCATGACTACGGATACGGCGAGCCAGCGCGGCTTCGCAGCCTTGCTCGGTATTGGCGGGCTCATACCCTTCATCGTGCTGGCCGGGCTCTCTCTGGGGGATACATCAAGCCGCGTTGAGTACCAACGTTCGCTGCTCGTGTATGCGACGTGCATTACGTCGTTTGTAGGGGCAGTGCACTGGGGTCTCGCCCTTCGCACGGCAAGCGCAACGCGCGTGCATCGCGTGCAACTCGTCTGGAGCGTTGTTCCATCGCTCGCTGCCTGGGTGGTCGCAATCGGCAGCGAGGCGCCCGTTGCTCTTGTCAGGATGGCCGTTGTGTTGGCCGTCTGCTGGTTGACGGACGCTGTGTTTGCGCGTCGCGGCGCAATACCTGCCTGGTACTTTCGGCTACGCAGCGTACTGACCGTCGTAGCAGTGGCGTCGCTGGCGCTTTCGGGTTTTGCAGGCCTGCTCTAGGTGCCGTGGGCGGTGCACTCCGCGCCGCCCGCACGCATATCTACGAGGTTGAAGTCGACGGTTGTGAGCGCACGCCCCTCCACGCACTGGTCACTAGGCGCAAAGGCAACACGAGCGTGACAAGCTACGTGACCACGACGTTGCTCGGCGCTTCAAACAGTGTTGAGCAGCACTGCGGCATTGAAGCTACCTACGCAGAGATAGACAATCGCATCACGTCTCATGCATGGCGCCCTTGCCGACCACAGGACCCGTCGCTTGACCCGTCGGAGAACCGCCTTTGGGCTCTACCGAAACAGCCAGCGCTGAACGGGCATTGAGTTTGGCGGCGTTTTCCTTCGACAACACAATTGAAGTCGAGCGATTGGAGGGGAAGACGCCCAACGAAATCGGTTTGCTGTTTTCTGGAATCAGCCAGAGTTCTGTTGAAGCACTGTCCGAAACCTGAAATGCGACGGCCGGCACGACGATGATCTCGCGCTTTGCTTTGTCGACGGTCGCGGTCCAATGGGGCACGCCATCGTCCCCGGTGATGGCCGTGGCAGCATAAGCCGACTTCAGCCCGGACGGGGCTTCCGAGGTCGGTACAAGGAAGAGATTCACCGCGACGACGGCGACCATTGCAAAGGTTGTCGCGAGCGCCACCAGTCGCCAGAACTGAATGCTGTTCCAGAAACGCTGCATGCGAGACTCCGGAACAGACTGGGGCGTGCCAGTGCGTTCGACGAGCCCCAAGTCGGCTTCGATTCGCCTCCACACACGCGCCGGTGGCTGCCTGGAAGTCACAGTCTCACCAAGGGGTGAAAGACGAGACGCCCAAGCATCGACTGCTGCTTGCAGCCCAGCCTCTTCATGCAGTGCACGCTCCACGGCGCTACGCTCTTCGGTGTCCAGCAAACCGAGAACGTATTCGGCGCATTCCAGATCGCGATCTGGCGTCATGACTGCTGCTCCAGGCACATTTTGAGTTGAAGCAGGCTGCGTCGCACCCACGTTTTCATGGTGCCGACCGGTACGCTCAGACGCGCGGCGAGTTCAGCGTAAGTCACCCCGGTATAGAACGCTTCCACGATCACACCACGCTGGCGCCCCTCCAGCTTGCGAAGGCAACTTTCCAGACGCCGACGCTCCTGACTCATGTCCACCACTTCGGATGGCGTTGCCCGCTCATCAATGATCTGGCCCCAATCCGCCTCTTCGGCAGTGGTCTCGCGCGACTGCCGAAGTCGATCGATCGATTTGTTCCTGGTGAGCGAGATCAACCATGTCATGGCGGTCCCCCGCTGCGGATCGAACTGATCGGCGCGTTGCCAGATGGCGACGAATATATCCTGCAGCACGTCTTCGGCTTCGCCTGAACTGCGCAGGATGGTGTACGCCAACGAATAGAGTTTGGGAGAAGTCAGCGTGTAGAGTTCTGCGAACGCCGATTTGCTTCCTTCGCCCGTCTGCTTGAGCAGCTCAGCAAGCCGCTCGCGGGCGGCTTCCTGGCGCGCTGATAACGTGCCCTCGGCTTCGGGCAAAGATGCTCCGACAACGTGCATATGATTTCGCCTGCCTCGGTTGCCCATGACGGGATGCGGCAAAGGTATATCACCGGCGTGCTTCCCGCAATGAACGTCTTGAGCGTAGCGAAATTGAGATGACATTGCCTTCCTCCCGTCATGATTCGAGCGCGCAAGGGCATACGCCCTTGCGCTTCACAAGATGGGTTACGGCATCAATACCTTGTCCACGACGTGAATCACGCCGTTCGACTGGTACACGTTGCCGATCGTCACGACGGCGACACCGCCCTTGTCGTCAGTGACGGTCAGGCGGTCGCCCTTCTGCATGACCGTGAGCGGATCGCCCTCCACGGTTTTGAGCATCGCCTTGCCGCCGCCATCTGCGACGGCCTTCATCAGGTCTTGCGCCGTAAGCCGGCCGGGCACCACGTGATAGGTCAACACCTTGACCAAGGTGGGTTTGCTTTCCGGCTTGAGCAACTGATCGACCGTGCCGGCCGGCAGCGCCGCAAAGGCCTGGTTGGTCGGTGCAAACACGGTGAATGGCCCTGGCCCAGACAGCGTTTCAACCAAGCCGCCTGCCTTCACGGCCGCAACAAGCGTGGTGTGATCCTTCGAATTGACCGCATTTTGAATAATGTTCTTGGACGGATACATCGGAGCGCCGCCCACCATGGTGGTCGCTTCGCCATCGCCCATTGCAGCCATCGACACGGACGCATAGCCGCCAGAAATGATTGCGAGGGAAAGCAGAACACCAGACAACTTTGCCAGTTGATACCGTTTCATCGTTGACCTCTATCGTGGCGCTTCGCAACGTGGAAGCAACCGATATACGAGACCAACGGGCTGTTGGATGCACATTCGGATCGCGCGACGGCGCAGTAGCATTCCCAGGATTGAGTTGGTTTTGCATCAGGAATCGACCTCCTGCAGATCAGAGGGTGTGCGGTCGCTGATCCTGGCAAGTTTTGCTCAGGAGGTTGGGATCGCTACTGTCTGAGCTTCGTTTTTACGGAATGTTCGTCGCAGCTCTTGGCGTTGAAGGCTTTCGGTATGGCAGCAGACTGCGCGCCGGGAAGCCAAGGCGGGGAATTTGAGCGGGAACCGCTACTTGTCCCAAGGCGGGGCGTTTCCGTGGTACAACCGGCGCCAGCGTTTCATTCGCTTCCTGCATTCAGACTGAACCCGGCGCACTTGCGGCCCGATTCCACATGCCTCGTCTCCGGGGCGCTACGACACATCCATCTAGAGAAAACCGTGTTCACTTGCATCAACCAGAGCTGCGGCACGCAGTGGCAGCTTTCCGAGGTCGTCATTAAAGACGAGGGCCAAGGGCCGCTGTTCCGCTGTGCGCTATGCGGCGCTCGCAACTATCTCAAACGCGTCGAAACCAAAGACGGCCGGGTCATCTACAAGCAAATCGAAGGCAAGCCGCTCAAGTGATTCAACGCAACGACATGACCATCGAACCGACCGCCGCGCCTTTCAGCACCCTGGCGCTCCCCCCTGCCGTGCTGGCGAACCTCACGCAGCTTGGCTACACCGACATGACGCCGATCCAGGCCGCAAGCCTGCCGATCGCCCTTGCGGGCCACGACCTGATCGCGCAGGCCAAGACCGGCAGCGGCAAAACCGCAGCGTTTGCGCTGGCCCTGCTCGCACGGCTCGACGCGCGCAGCTTCGACGTACAGGCGATGGTGCTCTGCCCCACGCGCGAGCTTGCCGATCAGGTTGCGCAGGAGATCCGCCGCCTGGCCCGCGCCGAAGAGAACGTGAAAGTCCTGACGCTCTGCGGCGGCACACCCATGCGCCCCCAGGCAGCCAGCCTGGAGCACGGCGCCCACGTCATCGTCGGCACGCCAGGACGCATCATGGACCACCTCGAGCGCGGCAACCTCGGGCTCGGCGCGCTGAAAACGCTTGTCCTCGACGAAGCCGACCGCATGCTCGACATGGGCTTCTTCGACGACATCGCGACGGTCGTGCGCCAATGCCCGGCCGACCGGCAAACGCTGCTGTTCTCGGCAACGTACCCGGAAGGCATTGCGAAGCTGAGCCAGCGGATTCTGCGCAACCCGAAAGAAGTAAAACTCCAAGAGCGCCACGACGACAGCAAGATTCGCCAGCGCTTCTACGAGGTGACCGACAGCCAGCGGCTGCATGCGGTCGGGCTGCTGCTCAAGCACTATCGGCCGGTGAGCACGCTCGCGTTCTGCAACACGAAGCAGCAATGCCGGGACCTGCTCGACGTGCTGCGCGCGCAGGGCATTCACGCGCTGGCGTTGCATGGCGAACTCGAACAGCGCGAACGCGACCAGGTGTTGATCCAGTTCGCGAACCGCAGTTGCTCGGTGCTGGTTGCGACAGACGTTGCCGCGCGCGGGCTCGATATCGCGCAGCTCGAAGCGGTGATCAACGTTGACGTGACGCCCGATCCCGAAGTGCATGTGCACCGGATTGGCCGCACAGGCCGAGCCGATGACAACGGCTGGGCGTTGAGCCTCGCCAGCATGGACGAGATGGGCCGCGTCGGCAACATCGAAGAAGCGATGGGCCGTGAGGTCGAATGGCACAAACTCGACGAGCTTGATACCGGCAACGATGCGCCGCTGCTGCCGCCCATGGAAACGCTGCAGATTCTGGGTGGGCGCAAGGAGAAGATCCGCCCCGGCGATGTGCTCGGCGCACTGACCGGGGATGCCGGCTTTCGCGGCGACCAGATCGGCAAGATCAACGTGACGGAATTCTCGACCTACGTCGCGGTCGAACGCGGCTTCGCGCGCGAGGCGCTGCGCAAGCTCAATGCCGGCACGATGAAGGGCAAGAAAGTCAGGGTTCGGTTGATGGATGAGTGACGCGGGTGCTCTGCGCGGCTACCGGTTGCCAATTACCGGTTGCCGCTCGCGGGGAAGCGCGGCGTTTCAGCCCAGCATGGCGGCGGCGACCCCTGCCGCCGCACACAACGCCACCACGATCAACGGTGGCGTTTTCCATCGTGTCAGCAGCAAGAACGCAATCACCGCGACGGAAACATCGCTCCATGACCGGACTGCGCTCGTCCAGACGGGCGTGTAAAGGGCGAACGCCAGCAATCCAACCACGGCCGCATTCACACCCGCCAGCACAGCCGCCATGGAACGACGCGCGCGCAACGCCTGCCAATAAGGCAATGCCGCGATGACCAGCAGCAGGCCCGGCAGAAAAATGCCCACCGTGGCCAGTGCAGCCCCGGCCCAGTGATTCAGCCCCGGCCCGATCGTCCAGCCGAGAAAGGCGGCAAAGGTGAACAACGGCCCCGGCACGGCCTGCGCAGCACCGTAGCCCGCGAGGAAATCGTTCGGGGTGACCCAACCCGTGGCGACCGTCTGATGCTCCAGAAGCGGAAGCACGACGTGCCCGCCCCCGAATACCAACGCGCCTGAACGATAGAACGCGTCGAATACCTTGGCGGGCATCCACGGATGAAGCTCCGCGACCACCGGAAGGCCGAACAGCAGCGCACAGAACAGCACCAAGCTGACAATGCTGGCCGCGTGGGACACCCGGAATGCGGTTTCCTGCCCCTTCCCCGCTCCGCCACTGGCTCGCTGGGACGATCGACATAACGCCAGCCCAAGCCCGGCGCCGAGCACGATGACGACGAGTTGCGCGTAAACAGTCGTCAGCGCGCTGAGCACGGCGATGCTGATCAACGCAATGCCCGCGCGCTGCCAGTCAGGACAAAGCTTGCGCGCCATGTCCCACACGGCCTGCGCCACCACCGCAACGGCAATCAGCTTCAAACCGTGGATCAGGCCAGTTCCAACCGGGCCGCCCAGGCGCGGTGCGAGCATCGCAAAGGCCAGCAGCAACAGGACGGAGGGCAGCGTAAAGCCGCACCACGCCGCCAACCCGCCGCGCCATCCCGCCCGGAGCAGCCCGACAGAAAACCCGACCTGGCTGCTCGCAGGCCCCGGCAGGAACTGGCACAGCGCAACCAGATCGGTGAATGTGGCGTCGTCCAGCCAGCGCCGACGCTCCACGAACTCGCGGCGGAAATAGCCGATATGCGCGACCGGGCCGCCGAAACTCGTGAGACCCAGCCTGAGGAAAACCGCCAGCACTTCCATGGCAGAGGCCGCTTGATGTGTGCGGGACGGAGTGGCAGATGCGGTCATTGGCGCAGGATATCGACGCTTGAGAAACGCGTATTAGAACATTGCAGCCATGGCTTGGAAGGCAACTAAAGTGGCAGGATAGATATTGCCGTCACCGTCATTGGACGCTTTCGCGTATCCCATCATGCACTTCGCTCAGGCCATTGGCGCACAGCGCCATGTGTTCAAGGATCTCAAGACGCTGCTGGCCAAAGCCAGCCCGGCACGCTCAGGCGATTATCTGGCAGGCCTGGGCGCAGCCAGCGAAGCCGAACGCATGGCCGCACGGATGGCACTGGCAGACGTGCCGCTGTCGACGTTCCTTAACGAAGCGCTGATCCCTTATGAACAGGACGAGGTCACCCGCCTGATTGTTGACCGGCACGACGCTCAGGCCTTCCAGCCGATCGCCTCGCTCACGGTGGGCGAATTCCGCAACTGGCTGCTCCTGCATGAGACCGACAGCCAGGCACTGGCCGGCACCGCGCCCGGCATCACGCCGGAAATGGCTGCAGCGGTCAGCAAGTTGATGCGCAATCAGGACCTGATCGCCGTGGCACGCAAGTGCCGAGTCGTCACGCGCTTTCGCAACACCATCGGGTTGCCCGGCCGACTGTCAGTCCGGCTGCAGCCGAATCACCCGACGGACGATCCCAAAGGCATTGCAGCGTCGATCATCGACGGCCTGCTCTATGGGTGCGGCGATGCGACCATCGGCATCAACCCCGCGGGCGACAATCTCGGAGCCATCGTTTCGCTGCTGCGATTGGTCGATGAACTGCGCAATCGCTACGCCATCCCCACGCAGTCGTGCGTGCTGACCCATGTGACCAACACACTGCGCGCCATTGACCAGGGCGCGCCGGTTGACCTGGTGTTTCAGTCGGTGGCGGGCAGCGAGCAGGCCAACGCAGGCTTCGGCATCAGCCTCGCCTTGCTGGCGGAAGCGCACGATGCTGCGCAGGGCCTGGCGCGCGGCACGGTCGGCAACAACGTGATGTATTTCGAGACCGGCCAGGGCAGCGCGTTATCGGCCAATGCGCATCACGGCGTCGATCAGCAAACGATGGAAGCCCGTGCTTATGCCGTGGCGCGGGCGTTCTCGCCGTTGCTGGTCAACACGGTTGTCGGCTTTATCGGGCCGGAGTATCTCTACGACGGCAAGCAGATCATCCGCGCCGGGCTGGAAGACCACTTCTGCGGCAAGCTGATGGGCCTGCCGATGGGTTGCGACGTCTGCTACACGAACCACGCAGAGGCCGACCAGGACGACATGGATACGCTGCTTACGCTGTTTGGCGTGGCGGGCATCCATTTCATCATGGGGGTGCCGGGCGCCGACGACATCATGCTGAACTACCAGAGCACGTCGTTTCATGACGCCCTCTATCTGCGCGACACGCTGGGGTTGCGCCCCGCACCGGAGTTCGAGACGTGGCTGCAAAGCATGGGCATCGTCGATACTGCCGGCCGCCTGCAAGACGCCACGGCGCGGCAACCGCTGTTGCAGCTGGCTCACGCGCTGTGAATTCGTTGGGACGCCGCTCATGCCGAAACACTCCCTCGTTCAGCTGAATCCGTGGGCGCACCTGCGCGCCTTTACCGATGCGCGCATCGCGCTGGGCCGTGCCGGCAACAGCCAGACGACCGACGCCGTACTTGCGTTTGGCGTGGCGCATGCCCAGGCGCGCGATGCCGTGCACTTGCCGCTCGATCGCGCCGCAATTGCGGCCGCCCTCGAACAGGCGGGCTTCACGGCGGTGGTCGTGCATAGCGCGGCTGCTGATCGCGCGGAATATCTGCGCCGTCCCGACCTTGGCCGTCGGCTCGACGATGCCAGCCGCGCAAGGCTTGGTGCGTTGCGGCCAGCGCAGCCATTCGATGTGGTGTTCGTGATTGCCGATGGCCTCTCCGCTTTGGCGGCGCAAAGCCATACCGTGCCACTGCTGTGCAGCGTGCGTGAGCGCCTGCCGGCCGGGTGGTCGATCGGCCCAGTCGCCATCGCCGAGCAGTCCCGCGTTGCCCTGGGGGACGAGATCGGTGCGTTGCTTGGCGCCCGGCAGGTGGTGATGTTGATCGGTGAGCGGCCGGGGTTGAGTTCGCCTGACAGCCTGGGCATTTACCTGACCTACGCGCCGCGCGTTGGCCGCTCCGATGCGGAGCGCAACTGCATTTCCAATGTGCGGCCGGCCGGCCTGGCCTATGACCAGGCAGCGGCCCGGCTGGTGTTCCTGCTCAATGGCGCGCTGGCGCTTGGCCGCAGCGGCGTGGACCTGAAGGACGACACGCCTCCCGTTGCATCCGCTACAAGGCGACTTGCCGAACGTCACGACCCGTGACACACTCGCTCCCGCTGCCCCCACCGGCAGCACGCAGGCGCGGCTGACGCACCAACGACAGCTGCAACACGCCGCAGGAGAGACCGGGCTCACCGCACATACGCGCACCGCCCGGCGCCGATGGAGCAACCACCCCGGAAACTCTCAGGCAAAAGGACTGTGGCGTCGACTGCGAATCTGGAGAGAGGCGTACACGCGTGCGCCCACCGAAGGGGAAGGCGCCAGCGCTGCTCGTGCCCAAGCTCTCAGGTCCCAAGACAGATGGGGTGAGCCGACCGGATCGTCCGGTCATCACATCACTCCATAGGGACCGCCATGACGCACATCGTCATCGTCGGCGCCGGCATATCCGGCGTCACCACTGCCTACACGCTCTCGCAACTCGGCTATCAGGTCACGGTGCTCGACCGCCACCTGTACCCGGCCATGGAAACCTCGTTCGCCAACGGCGGGCAGCTTTCCGCCAGCAACGCAGAAGTCTGGAACAGCACCGGCACGCTGCTCAAAGGCATCAAATGGATGCTGCGCAACGACGCCCCGCTGCTGCTCAATCCCAAGCCCTCGTGGCACAAATACTCGTGGATCGGCGAGTTCGTCGCCAGCATCGCGCACTACCGCCGCAACACCATCGAGACCACCCGCATGGCCATCGAGGCACGCAAGCATCTGTTTGCGATGGCCGAACGGGAGCAGATCGATTTCGACCTGCAGAAGCGCGGCATTCTGCACGTCTATCACGACAAGGCCAGCTTTGCGGCAGCAGGCAAGGCCAACGCCCTGCTCGTCGCCGGCGGGCTTGAGCGGCACGCCGTGAGCCCCGAGGAGATTGCCGCCATTGAGCCGACGCTGCGCGGCAACTACTACGGCGGCTATTTCACCGCATCCGACGCCACCGGTGACATCCACAAGTTCACGCGCGGCCTGGCGCAGGCGTGTGAGAAGCGCGGCGTGCGATTCATGCACGGCGTGGATGTGCGCGATGTGGAAACCTCCGAAAGCGGCGTGCGCCTGCTGTTGCAAACCACGCTCGATGACCGCCTTTCCACCACCGCGGCGAATGTCGTACAGGACCTTGCCGCCGATGCGATGGTCGTGTGCGCGGGCGTGGGCAGCCGGCATATCGCACAACTGGTGGGCGATCGCATCAACGTGTATCCGGTCAAGGGCTATTCGATCACCGTGCACCTGGACGACGATGCCAGCGTGCAAGGCGCGCCGTGGGTCAGCCTGCTGGATGAGAGCGCAAAGATCGTGACGAGCCGCCTGGGCACTGGCCGCTTCCGCGTGGCGGGCACGGCGGAATTCAACGGCTACAACCGCGACATCCGCGCGGACCGCATCGAACCGCTGGTGGCGTGGACGCGCCGCAACTTTGCGATTGGTACGTCGCGTGTGGTGCCCTGGGCCGGCTTGCGCCCGATGATGCCGGACATGATGCCGCGCGTCGGCCGTGGGCGGCACGCGCGCGTGTTCTACAACACGGGCCATGGGCATCTGGGCTGGACGCTGTCTGGCGCAACCGCTGCCATGGTAGGCGACGTGATCGCGCGAGATTGCCCGCTGCATTGATCGCAGCATGAAAAAAGCCCGCCGGAACATTGGCGGGCTTTTTTCATTGCGAGAACGAACCAAGCAGTCAGAACTTGTGTCGCACGCCCAGCATCACGCCCAACCGCGAGTTGTTGCCGTACGTGTTGCCCGAATTGTTGAATGCGGCGGCGCTGTTCAGAGCAACCCAGGCGCCCTGCAGGCGGGTGTAGTCCACTTCGGCGTAGACGTCGGTGCGCTTGCTGAAGGCGTAGTCGAGCATGCCAGCGGTGGTCAGGCGCTTGCCGCTGGCATCAAGATGTTTCATCCAGTCGTACTGCACGGTGCCGATGAAGCTCAGTGCGCCGGAGATCGGCACCTTTGCACCAACATAGGCGGCCTGGTTCTTGTAGTCGGCCACGTCGAGACGGCTGTTCGTATAGCCGAGGTACCACGTGGCAATCGACGTATCGAGCTTGCCGCCAAAGCCCCAGACCGTCTGCTTGCTGGCCAGCGCTGCCGGCACCGCGCCGAAGAACGCCGACGACACATCGCGCGTGACCTGATACACCGCGCCCACTTCAGCCGGGCCCATGCTGTAGACGATCGAGCCAGCACCGGCCGAACTTTTGCTGAAGCTGCCGGCCTGCTCGCCAAACGTCCATGCGCCGGCAAGCTGCAGACCGCCGAACGACTTGATGTATTTGACCGTGTTGTCGTAGCGCAGGCCAGTGTAATTGCCGCCTTGATAGCCGACGATGGAGTTGTTGGCAAACGCCATTGCCTCGTATGAAGACAACACCTCGTGCGCCAGCGTGTATTGCCGGCCGAGGTACAGCTTGCCGTAGTCGCCTTCCAGGCCGACCACCGCGGTACGTCCGAACAGACGCCCGCCCTGCTGGCTGCCACCGGTGTCAGGAAAGAACCCCGATTCGAGGATGAACATGGCCTTGGTGCCGCCACCCAGATCTTCGGTGCCACGCAGGCCCCAGCGGCTGCCCGTCAGCACGCCGTCCATCATCTGGAGATTGCTGTTGCCTGCCGCGTTTTCGTGCGTGCTGTAGCGGATGGTGGTGTCGATCAGCCCATAGAGCGTGACACCGCCCACGCTTTGGGCCGCTGCCGGCAGGCTCGTGGCTCCGAGTACCAGTGCGGCGATCACTGTCTTGTTCATGGCTCCCTTGTCTCCTTGTATCGATATGGCGGGTGTGGATGTGCGATGGCCGCCCGCGCAGCCGTTGCTACGTTGAAATCGCCCACGACTGCACTGGCCCAGGGCGGGTGATGGGTGGATCGGTGGAGTGGGTTCAGCCGCCGGGGTTGGCGTCTTGGCGGCTCAACTGGGCCTGCACAGCCATGCGCACGCCGGCGTTTGCTGCGCCGTAGCCCAGGTAGCCGTTGCGCTGGACAAGCTCGAAGAAGAAGCGCTCGCGAAACGGTTCGGTGTAGGCGTGCAGGAAATCGCCGAAAGGGTCGCGGTCGTAGAGCAGTCCGTCGTCATGCAGGCGCGTGACCAGTGCATCGTCGAGCCCGAGCCGGGCAGCGACGTCGTCGTAATAGTTCTCGGGCACGTGCTGCAGGTGGGCGGCACTGCGGTCGATGGCTTCAATGGTTTCGAACAGCCGCTCGGTGCGCAAGGCAATGTGATGCACGCCTGAGCCTGCGTAGGCGGCAATGAAACGACCGGTGGCCGTGCGCCCGCTTTCCGATACGTTGAGCGGAATTCGCACGTTGCGATCCGGGCTCACCATGGCGCGGCTCTTCACAAGGCCGTACGGGTCGGCAATCTCCTGCATCGCTTCAGCCTGCATGCCGAAGATGGCGCGGTAGAACAGCACGAAGCTATCAAGCCGATGCGCCGGCAGCGCCTGTGCAACGTGGTCGATCGATGCCCACCCCGCATCGTCCTGCACTTGCGGCAGCAAGACAAAATCGCTCTCGTAGATGCTGCGATCGGCCTGGCGATCGTCGATCAAATAGAGCAACGTGCCGTCAGGCGCGCGCAGCGCTGGAATGCTGCGCTCCCTTGGGCCCACCGGCCCGCGCCATTCCTGAGCGCACAGTTCGCGTGCGCGTGCGATGGCGCGCTCGGCATCGTCCACCCGCAGGCCGATCGCGCAGACAGACGGACCATGCAGCTCGAAATGCTCCGACGCCGCGCTGTCCTGCTCCATGTTCAGGATCACGTTGACGCCGCCTTGCCGATACAGGTCGACAGCCTTGGAGCGATGGTGCCCCGCAAGGGTAAAACCCAGCGCGCGCAGGCGCGTTTCAAGCTCCCGTCCGGCCGGGGCGTCCACGGCAAACTCGAGGAAATCCACGCCGCCAAAACGAGCGGGGGCCGGCAATGGCGCACCGCCCGCCTCGGACTCCAGCCAGCGCAGCGAGCGCATGCCGTCGAGCGCGGTCAAGCGCGCAGGCGCTGCACGAAACTCGTCATTGAAGACTTCGAGCGACAGCGGGCCGGTGTAGCCCGCGGCAAGCAGGTCGCGTGCAAATGCCGTGACGGCCAACTCGCCCTGCCCTGGGAAATTGCGGTGATGGCGGCTCCAGGACAGTACGTCCATCGACAACTTCGGGGCATCCGCAAACTGCACGAAGAAGAGCTTGTCCGCCGGCACCTCGATGAGGCCATCCAGCGAGTCGCCCAGCGCGAGCGTGTGAAAGCTGTCGAGAATCAGCCCCAGCGCCGAATGATCTGCCTGCTTGACGATCTGCCACGCCTGGCGCCACGTCCGGGTGTGCCGCCCCCAGGCCAGCGCCTCGTAGCCGACGCGCAGCCCGCGCCGGCCCGCAGCATCTGCCATCTGGCGCAGGTCGTCTGCAGCACGCGCCGGATTGTCGATGGCGATGTCCTGTGTGTTGCTGCACACCAGCACCATCTCAACGCCCAGCTCGGCCATGACGTCGAACTTGCGCTCCGCGCGGGCGAGGTTGCGGGCAACAAACTCACGCGGCATGGCCTCGAAATCGCGGAACGGCTGGTACAGCATGATCGCCAGCCCAAGGTCTGCTGCCATCTGCCGCACGCGCGCCGGCGAGCCGTCGAAGTTCAGCAAATCGTTCTCGAACATCTCCATGCCGTCAAAGCCGGCAGCGGCTGCCGCTTCCAACTTTTCAGGCAGCGTGCCGGACAGGCACACGGTGGCGATGCATTTGGGATGGCGCGCTGCGCGGAGCGGATTCATGGCGATGCGTGGGTCGGGCGTCTGTCAATGCCCGCAGCGTAGGTGCCGAGCCCTGACGCTCACAAGCGGCATTCGCGCAACAGCGTGCGATGATCGTACAATCGTGCGCACATATCGCTCGTTTTTAGGGTTATCGCCATGACGAAGGAACCGCTGAACCGGCGCGACTGGATCGCCGGATTGGAAAAAGGGCTCGCGATCCTGGAGGCGTTCGATCACGAGCACCCGCGCCTGACACCCACCCAGGCAGCAGAGCTGACAGGTCTGACCCGCACCGCTGCGCGCCGCTACCTCCTGACGCTCGAGCACCTGGGCTACCTCACCAGCGAAGGGACACTGTTCAGCCTGACCCCGCGGGTGCTGAAGGTGGGCTGGTCCTACTTTGATTCGGCGCGGCTGCCACGCACGGTGCAGCCTTTCCTGCAACAGGTGACCGCCGCCGTTGGGGAGGTGGCGTACCTCAGCGTGCTGGACGACTGGGAACTCGTCTTCATCTCGCGCACCAGCACCAGCCGCGTCATGAGCACGGGGTTCGTGCTGGGCGCCCGCGTGCCGGCGCCGCTTGCGTCGGCCGGGGTGATGATGCTGGCCGCGCAACCCGAGCAGAAGGTCAAGGCATGGCTGGAAACGTGCGTGCTGACGCCCTATACGCCCTACACGATCCTGCAGCGCGACCGTCTGTTCGATGAAATCCGCAAAGCCGGCAGGCAGGACTACGCCGTGGTCGAACAGCAGTTGCAGATTGGCGTACGTGGCGTGGCCGTGCCGTTGCGTGACCGGCACGGCAACGTGATCGCAGCGCTGAGCGTGAACATGCAAGTCGGCGATGAAACCACGGAGCACGCCTTGCAACGTGTGCTGCAGGTGCTGCAGGACACCGCACTATCCATCATGCGGGTGCTCTAGTGCTCCGCGCATTTCCGGCGTGCCAAGCCCGCGCTTTGCCACGCGTACGGACTCGGAGAAACCCTTGAGTCGTACGTTATTCGCACCACACTGTGCGATTATCGAACGCCTCGACCCGACAGTCGCTTGTGCCCCGCCTTGGCGGCGGACTACGCTGCGGTGCGTGTACAGACGGCCCTTCATTGCACTCGTTGCACCCGTTGCACCCAATGCACAACAGGCCGCACAGACAAAACCGGAGACCACCATGACCGCAGCCCCTGCCCATGAACCCCTGGGCAAGCACCAGTCGAAGAAAGCCGCCGCCAGCGGCTGGATCGGCTCGGCGCTCGAGTACTACGACTTCTTTATCTACGCCACCGCAGCGGCGCTGATCTTTCCGCAGATTTTCTTCCCCAAGGGCGACCCCAAGACGGCCATCATCGCTTCGCTCGCAACGTACGGCGTGGGCTATGTCGCCCGGCCGATCGGCGCTTTCGTGCTGGGCCACCTGGGCGATACGCACGGGCGCAAGAACGTGCTCCTGTGGTGCATGTTCCTGATGGGTTTTTCGACCATTGCCGTGGGTCTGCTGCCAACCTACGACCAAGTAGGGCTGTGGGCCCCCACCCTTCTTGTCATCATGCGGCTGATTCAGGGTTTTGCCGTGGCCGGTGAAATTTCCGGCGCCAGCTCGATGATCCTTGAGCACGCGCCGTTTGGCCGGCGCGGATTCTATGCGAGCTTTACGCTGCAAGGCGTGCAAGCCGGCCAGATTCTGGCTGCTGCCGTGTTCCTGCCGCTGGCGCACTACATGCCCGCAGAACAGTTCAACACCTGGGGCTGGCGCATTCCGTTCGTGCTGAGTTTCGTGGTCATCATCGCGGGCTACGTGATCCGCCGTGAAGTGCATGAGACGCCCGCCTTCACGGCGGAAAAAGAACAGCAGGCGCGCCCTCGCTCACCGGTCATCGACGCCTTCAAGTACAGCACGCCCAACATGTTGCGCGTGGTGTGCATGGCGCTGATGAACGTGATTCCTGTGGTGGCCACCATTTTTGGCGCGGCCTATGCGGTGCAGCCGGCTTACGGCATCGGCTTCGCCAAAGATATTTACCTGTGGATTCCGGTGGTGGGCAACATCGTTGCCGTGCTGGTCATTCCGTATGTTGGCGATCTGTCCGACCGCATCGGCCGCAAACCGCCCATCGTCATCGGTTCGCTGCTCGCCGGCCTGCTGGCGTTTGCCTATCTGTACGCCATCAGCATCAAGAACGTGCCCCTCGCGTTTGCCATGTCGATTCTGATGTGGGGCGTGGTCTACCAAGGCTATAACGCCGTATTCCCGAGCTTCTATCCGGAGCTGTTCCCCACGCGCACCCGAGTCTCTGCGATGGCGATTTCGCAGAATATCGGCACCGCCATCACCGCCATGCTGCCCGCCGTCTTCACCGCCGTCGCGCCGCCGGGCGCGGCCAACATCTGGTTGACCGTAGGCGCAATTGCATTCGGCGTCACGGTGGTTGCCGCAGCCGCCGCCATGAGCGCACGCGAGACCTACCGCATCCACATGGACGAGCTGGGCCAGCCAGCCGCCCAACCCGTCGACAAGGCCGAATATGCCCGCCAGCGGGCCGGAGCCTTGGCCGCCTGAAACACGCACACCTGAACCATGATTTCTGGAAAAACGACGCTCATCGCCCACATCGGCTACCCGACGGAGACGTTCAAGTCACCGATGATCTACAACCCCTGGTTCGATCAGAAAGGCATCGATGCCGTTGTGGTGCCGATGGGGGTCAGGGCGGAGGATTACCCGCAGAGCTTCGAATCGATTTGCCGTTTCACCAACCTGCGCGGTGCGCTGATCACCATGCCGCACAAGGTCACCACGGTGGAGCTGGTCGATGAAGTCACGCCCGCCGTGCGGATCGCGGGCGCCTGCAATGCAGTGCTCAAGCGCGATGACGGAACGTTGCTCGGCGACCAGTTCGACGGTGCGGGCTTCGTGCGCGGCGTGCTGCGCAAAGGGCGTCAACTGGAAGGCGCGCGCGTATTGCTTTCGGGGGCCGGCGGTGTCGGCTCGGCAATTGCGGCGTCGCTGGCGGCTGCGGGGGTGAGCGAGCTGGCCCTGTACGACACGCGCGCAGAATCCGCCGAATCGCTCGGCCGACGTCTACTCGAGCACTACCCCGCGCTCGCGGTGCGCACGGGATCGAATGATCCGGATGGCTTCGATGTGGTCGTCAACGCCACGCCGGTTGGCATGAAGGAAGACGATCCGCTGCCCTTCGACGTGGCACGCATTGCGCCGAGCTGCTTTGTCGGCGAGGTCGTCATGAAATCCGAATACACGCCGCTGTTGCGTGCGGCGCTCGACAAGGGCTGCGACGTCCAGGTCGGCACCGACATGCTGTTCGAGATGATTCCCGCGTATCTGGAGTTCTTCGGCTTCGGCACCGCCACAGCAGAGGAACTGCGGCGCAGTGCAGCCATCGCCTACTGACCCGATGACGCGTCGCCCTCTGAGCTTTGCCCTGTTGCTGCCGCTGTTGCTATCGGCACAGCCGGTTGCGACCGACAGCTACCTCCCCGCCCTGCCAGCGATTGCCCAGACACTGGGATCGGCCAGCACGAGTCTCACGGTCTTCGCGCTGGCCTTTGGCATCGGGCAACTCCCGATGGGCAGCCTTGCCGACCGTTTTGGCCGCCGCCAGGTGCTGCTGATCGGGCTCGCGTGCTATGCCATGGCTGCGCTGGCCGGCGCGCTGGCGGTCAGTGCTTCCATGCTGACCGCGGCGCGCGCCCTTCAGGGTTTCTCGATGGCCGCGATACTGGTGTGCGCACGTGCTGCCGTACGCGATCTGCACCCGGCCCGCGATGGTCCGCACGTCATGGCGCGCGGCCTCACAGGGCTCGGTTTCGTGGCGTTGATGGCACCGATTCTGGGGGCCTTCGTCGCACAACACGCCGGTTGGCGTTGGGTGCTGGTGGGCATGAGCTTTTATGCAATCGTGCTGTGGGCGATGTGCTGGTACGGCTTTGCCGAAACCCGGCACGAGACACAGGCGCAGGTGGGCAGCGTGCGGGCAATTTTTTCGAGCGCGGATTTTCGCGCCTGGGGTTTGCTCGCAGCCGCCACCTATGCCGGCATCTTCTGCTTCCTCCTGCTTTCGCCGATGGTCTACATCGCATACCTCGGCGTATCACCGGAGCTTTATGGCTGGATACCGGCCGGCGGCTCGCTCGTCTATATCCTCAGCACGACAGGATGCCGACGCCTGCTGCGTCGCCAAAGCCTTGTGCGGACGGTACAGCAAGGCGCAACGCTCAGCGTGGCCGGCGCGTGCATCCAGGCGCTGGGCTGCTGGCTGCTTCCGGGACACGCGTGGCCGCTGCTGCTCGGGCACGCAATCTATTGCATGGGCCATGGCATTCACCAGCCTTGCGGCCAGGCAGGCGCAGTAGGCGAGCTGCCGCATCTCGCGGGGCGTGCCGTGTCTTGGTCGGGCTTCATCATGATGCTGGCGGCCTTCTGCCTGGGGCAGACCGCGGCCGCGTTTGACGACGCCTCGCACAGCCTCGGCGCCTGGCCCATGGTGGCGCCCATGATGCTTGCCGGCGCCGTGCTGGCGACCATCGCATTTCTCTGGCTGCCAAAGCTGCAGCATCAGCCGAATGCACAAAGGGCTGCCGCATAGCAACTGTGGGGTGCGCATCGCCACCTGCGTGGTACACAATGCGGGGTCCTCATTCTTTGCCTCAGCCACAGGAGTTTGACCATGAGCCGCAACGCCTACCTGCCGTTCAAGACCGCCGGCTTGGAGTTCATTGAGTTCGCCACGCAAACGCCCGCCGCGCTCGGCCAAGTGTTCGCATCGCTGGGTTTCAAGGCCATCGCGCGGCATGTGAGCAAGGACGTCACGCTGTATCGGCAAGGCGACATGAACTTCCTCGTCAACGCGGAAGCCGATTCGTTCGCGCACCGTTGGGCCGAGGAATACGGCGTGGGCATCTGCGCCATCGGCATCCGCGTCGACGATGCCCAGCGCGCTTACGGCCGCGCCGTCGAACTGGGGGCATGGCCGGCCGAGGCCGAGCCCATCGGCCCGAGCGAACTGGTGATCCCGGCCATCCAGGGCGTGGGCGATACGCACCTGTACTTTGTCGACCGCTGGCGCGGCAAGCACGGTGCCAAAGGTGGCCTGGGCGACATCTCCATCTACGACATCGACTTCCGGCCGCTGGACACTGCGACCGCGCATGAGGACTGGCACCACGCAGGCGTCGGACTGGCGCGTGTCGACCACCTCACGCAAACCGTCGGCCCAGGGCGCTTGCAGGACTGGATCGACTTCTACCGCAACCAGCTCGGCTTCAGCGAAATTCACGAACTGCACGCCAACTGGCACGTCGCGGCGGATTCACGTGTGATGGTGTCGTCTTGCGGCATGATCCGGATTCCGCTCTATGAAGAAGGGACGCACCGCGCGCACCTCATGCACGCCTACCTGCCCGACCACCCCGGCGAGGGCGTGCAGCACATTGCACTGGCGACCGACGACATCCTGCGCACAGCCACATCGCTCGCCGCCAACGGCCTCACCTTCGTCGAGCCGCCCGCGCACTATTACGACACCGTCGACGCGCGCTTGCCGGGTCACGGATTGGATCTGCAAGCCCTGCGCCGATACGGCATCCTGGTCGACGGCGAGATCGTCGACGGCGTGCCCAAACTGTTCCTGCAGACCTTCATCAAGCGCCATCCGGGCGAGATCTTCTTCGAGATCGTGCAGCGGCGCGGGCACCACGGCTTTGGCGAGGGCAATCTGCCGGTATTGACTGCTGCGGCCTGACCCGGGAACCTCGCAAAGAAAAAGCCCGCCGAAACTTGGCGGGCTTTTTTCGTACTGCGGGTGCTGCAATGCCGATCAATAACCGGCTGCCAGCCCCGTGTTGCGACGCGGATCATTCGCGCCATAGAAGCGGTTATTGCCGACCGGCTTGCCGCCCAGCGACGGCGCACCGACGATGATCGCCGCCAGATGGTTGGCCGGCTGCGGCGCGCCCAGGTTGTGACCCATCGACGTCAGGATCTTGCGCGTATCGTCCGACAGCGCATACGGCTCGACGTTGGTCACGTCCGGCAGCCACTGCTGGTGGAAGCGCGGCATGTCGACGGCTTCCTGCACGTTCATGCCGTAGTCGATCGCGTTGATCATGGTCAGCATGACGGCCGTGATGATGCGGCTGCCGCCCGGCGTGCCCACCACCATGACGGGCTTGCCGTCCTTGGTGACGATGGTCGGGCTCATCGACGACAGCGGACGCTTGCCCGGGGCGATCGAGTTGGCTTCACCCTGCACCAGGCCGTACAGATTCGGCACGCCGACCTTGGCCGTGAAGTCGTCCATCTCGTCGTTCAGGATCACGCCCGTCTTGGCGGCCGTCACCTTCGCGCCAAACCAGTCGTTGAGTGTGTACGTGACCGACACCGCGTTGCCGTACTTGTCGGCAATCGAGTAGTGCGTCGTGTTGCTGCCTTCATGCGGCTCGACGCCCGGCTTGATGTCCTTCGACACGCCCGCCTTCTTCGGGTCGATCACGGCGCGGATCTTGGCCGCGTAGTCCTTGCTCAGCAGACGGTCCAGCGGGTTCTTCACGAAATCCGGATCGCCCAGGTAGCTGTTGCGGTCCACATAGGCGTGGCGCATGGCTTCGATCTGGTAGTGCGTGGCCTGCGCGGAATGCCAGCCCAAATCCTTTAGCGGATAGCCTTCCAGAATGTTCAGCATTTCGCAGATGATCACGCCGCCCGAGCTCGGGGGCGGTGCCGACACCACGTGATAACCGCGGTAGTCGCACTCGACCGGCGCCAGTTCGCGCGTCTTGTAGCTGACGAGGTCTTCTTGCGTGATCAGGCCACCACCGGCCTTGCTCGATGCAGCAATCGCCTGCCCGACCCAGCCCTTGTAGAAGCCGTCGGTGCCGTGTGTGCTGATCTCGCGCAGCGTCTTGGCCAGATCGTGCTGAACCAGCTTCTCGCCCACCTGGAACGGCTGGCCCTTGTTGAGGAAGATCGCGCCCGATGCAGCGTCTTCCTGGAAGTCCTTGGTGGACGTGTGCAGCATGTCGACGTCGCCCTGATCGAGGACGAAGCCCTTGTCGGCCAGCGTGATGGCCGGCGCGATCAATGCAGCCCGTTGCATGGTGCCGTATTTTTCGCGGGCGTATTCCATGCCCGACACGGTGCCGGGCACACCGACAGCCAGGTGTCCCTTGGTGGACGCGCCCTTGATGACGTTGCCGTCCTTGTCCAGGTACATGTTGGCGGTGGCGGCCTTCGGGGCGACTTCACGGAAGTCGAGGAAGGTCTTGCGGCCATCGGCCAGCTGGATGGTCATGAAACCGCCGCCACCGAGGTTGCCGGCAGCCGGATAGACCACGGCCAGGGCGTAGCCCACGGCCACGGCAGCGTCGACCGCGTTACCGCCGCGCTTGAGCACTTCCACGCCGACCTTGCTGGCCAGGTGCTGTGCCGAGACGACCATGCCGTTCTCTGCGGCCACGGGGGCGACGGACGCCGCGTGTGCGACGGTTGTGATGCTGATCGATGCGATTGCGGCGGCGATCCACCGCATGCCTGTTCTTGGATTCTGCATAGGAGCTCCTTTGGTACCTTCATGGACGCCGGTCGTGCCAGCGTACGTGTTATGGCGCGCGAACCTTATCAGGCACAGCGCTGCGGCACTATAGCCTCATCCCCGTATTGACGCATTGTGCAGGCGGTGGAACGGCACGCGTCGCTAGCCCAGCGGCACTTCGAGCCCCGCCTTCACGCGGTTGAGCACCACGGCCGTGTGATACCACTTGATGTTGTCGTTGTCGTCGAACAGGCGTCGCGCGAGGGCTTCGTATTCGGTCATCGTGGCCACGTTCAGAATCAGGACGAAGTCCGCCTCGCCCGTCACGTAGTAGCACTGCTGCACCTCGGGGCCTGAGAGTGCTTTTTTGAGCGCCGCCACGGCCGCGGTATTGGTGCGCTCGGCGTGCACCTCGACAATCACGGTGATGGGTTTGCCGACCCGCTCAGGGTCCACCACGGCCACGTTGCCGACGATGACGCCGGCTTCCTCCATTCGCTTGATGCGCCGCTGCACGGCGGCGGTCGATAGATTGACTTGCTCGCCGATCACGCGCAGCGGCGTGGTGTAGCACCGCTGCACGGCGTTGAGGATGGCGATGTCGAATGCGTCGAGTTCGAGCGATTTCGGAGGGGCCATAGCCGGTTTGGTGAGAAATTTTTGCGTGTGGCCGGCCAGATTAGCGGAAATTGCTTCCCGCGCGTGACATAGCATTTCGTCATCATCGCTCGCGGAGGCGCATCCCATGCATTGGCAATCCCAGCTCGTCAGCCCGGAAACGCTTGCCCCGGGCGGCTTCCGATCATTGGTGACACCCGTCTACCGCGGTTCAACCGTGCTGTTCGACAACGCGGCGCAGGTTGTGGACGACTGGCGCCATGCGCAGCACGGCTATACCTACGGCCTCTACGGCACACCGACCGCCGTAGAACTCGGCGCACGGATTGCGCAAATGGAACGCGCCCGCCACAGCTTTATCGTGCCAGGCGGGCAGGCTGCCATCGCGCTCATCTACCTGGCGTGCTGCGGCGCCGGCAGCCACGCACTGGTGCCGTTCAGCGCGTACGGGCCCAGCCGGAGCATGGCTGCCGGCCTGCTCAAACGCATGGGCATCGAAGTGGAAACGTATGACCCGCTCATCGGCGCGGGCATCGAGGGGCTCCTCCGTCCGAACACCACACTTGTTTGGACTGAAAGCCCCGGCTCGGTCACGATGGAGGTGCAGGACGTGCCGGCAATCGTGGCCGCGGCGCATGCGCGCGGCGTGCCGGTAGCGCTCGACAACACGTACACGGCCGGCGTGTACTTCGACGCCTTCGCGCACGGCGTAGACATCAGCATGCAAGCCCTGACCAAATATGTCGGCGGTCACAGCGACCTCCTGCTCGGCTCGGTCTCAGTCAATTCGGCGGCAATGTTCGAGCGGGTGGGCAGCGCGTTTGGCGAGCTGGGCATGGGCGCCTCGCCCGACGATTGCAGCCTGGCACTGCGTGGCCTGCAAACGCTGGCACTGCGCCTTGAGCGTCTGCAAGCCTCCACGCTGGCGGTGGCGCGCTGGCTTCATCTGCAAGATTGCGTTGCCACCGTGCTGCATCCAGCGCTGCCGTCATGCCCCGGCCATGAACTCTGGAAGCGCGACTTTACCGGCACAACGAGCGTGTTTTCAGTGGTGTTTCAGGAAAGCGTTTCGGCCGAGCAGGTCAGCGCGTTCATCGATGCGCTGCGCATGTTCCGGATCGGCATGAGCTGGGGCGGCACGAGCAGCCTGGCGATGCCTTATCCGGATCTGGCGCGGCCGAATCATCACTATCGAGGTCGCCTGGTGCGGCTCAACGTCGGGCTGGAGGCGCCAGAAGACCTGATCGCCGATCTGCGGCAGGCCATGGCGCTTGCAGCCATCCAGGAGCCCGCTGTCACCGCATAGCGGCCGGCACGTCAGTCAGCGGCGGCAAACGGCGGCGCGCGCCGCTTCACCGTTTGCGCCTTGACGATGGCAGTGTTGGTTTCGGCGTGATAGGCCACGCGATCGAGAATCTCATCGAGCTGATCGATCGAGCGCACATACAGGCGGGCAATGAAGCAATCCTCGCCCGTCACCTTGTCGCATTCGCCGATCTCCGGAATCTCTTCGATCAGTTGCTGCACGATATGCAGCTTTCCCGGCATGGGCCGCACGCGCACGATGGCCTGCAGCGTGTAGCCCAGCGCCGCCGGGTCGATGTCGACGGTGTAGTTGCGGATCACGCCGCGCTCTTCCAGCCGGCGCAGGCGCTCCGACACGCTGGGGGACGACAGCCCGACCTGCTCGGCCAGCTGCTTGAGCGAGATGCGGGAATCGGTCAACAGGACGTCAAGAATGCGTTGGTCCAGGGCGTCGATCGCGTTCATTTTTCCTTCCGTGGTCCGTTCGGGCGTTTCGCCTTATTTTATGAAAAGCAACGTGGATTTTGCCTTAGAAAAGCAATGGAAGTCAGGCCATCCGCATGCGATCCTTCTTGCATCCAACGCTCAAGGTGGTTCGCATGAACGATAAGATGCGCGGCACGGTCGAGATGACCGCCGCCATGATCATCTCCGGGACAATCGGCTGGTTTGTCGTCCGCTCCGGCCAGCCGGTGGCCGACGTTGTGTTCTGGCGCTGCGTGTTCGGCGCGCTGACGCTGCTGGCGGTATGCGCAGGGCTGGGGCTGCTGCGTGGCGCGATCACGTGGAAGCGCGCCGGCATTGCCGCGCTGGGTGGCGTGGCCATCGTCGTCAATTGGCTGCTGCTGTTTGCAGCGTATCCGCGCGCATCCATCTCGATTGCCACGGCGGTCTACAACACGCAGCCTTTCATGCTGGTGGGGCTTGGCGCGCTGTTTCTGTCGGAAAAACTCACGGCGGCCAAGCTCACATGGCTGGCCCTCGCCTTTATCGGCGTCGTGTCGATCGTGCAAGTGGGCCCAACCGCCAGAGCGGGGACCGATTACCTGACAGGCATTGCGATGGCGCTGGGCGCGGCGTTTGCCTATGCGGTGGCCGCGCTCCTGATCAAGAAGCTGGCCGGTACGCCGCCGCATCTGATCGCGCTTATCCAGGTGTGTGTGGGCGTGCTGATGCTGGCGCCACTGGCCAACCTGTCGCATCCGCCGGCCGAGCCACATGCGTGGGTGATGCTGGTCACGGTGGGCGTGGTACACACGGGGTTGATGTACATCCTGCTCTATGGCGCCATCCAGCGGCTGCCGACGCATCTGACCGGGTCGCTGTCGTTCATCTATCCGATCGTTGCAATCGGGGTGGACATGGTCGCGTTCGGACACCGGTTGCAGCTCGCGCAGTTTTTGGGTGCGGGCGCGATCCTGCTGGCGGCGGCGGGCATGAATCTGGGGTGGTCGCCGTATCGCTGGTTGCGGGCGCAGGCCGAATCTCCCGTTTCCAAATAACGCAATACGCGCAATAGGCCGCCCCACCGGCAACACGAATGGGCGGCCCAACTGCTGTTATTCTTGTGCGTTTTCCGCTGGCGCCCGGCGCGCCCTGCGCCTGCCTCTCTCTCCCTTTGGCACCCAGCGGACAGAAACCCCAAAACATACGTACAAGATGAAGGAAGGTCACCCGCCGGAGCCGGGTCGCGAAAATGCGATCGCCTGGATCCTGGAACAGATGCAGATGTACGGCCTGTCTATCGAAGACCTGCAGGCGCAGGGTTGCTTTGACGCTCCACCTCCGCCCCCACCGGCGGATCCTATCGGCCCGGTCTACATGAGCGCTGACGGCCAACACTGGGACGGCTCCGGCGACATGCCGGACTGGCTCCAACGCGCTGTCAACGCAGGACAGAGCATCGAGCATTTCCGCGTGGGCTGACGCCCAGGCAGCGCAGGTACGCCGGTTGCGTGGTCGTAGACGCAAGCGCTGCCGGTTCGTTGATCCATGAGTTGATTCACAGCATTCCCGGCCGGCGCTCCAACTCAACGGAGGACGTCACCATGCCGGAACGCAAAACCGTAGAACGTGCGCGCGCCGACAAGCGCCACGGCAAAGCCGCCTCGACCCAGGCGGGCAACTTCGTGAAGGAAGAGATGGATCACATCCGCGAAGGCAAGCACGGTGCGAAAAACACCAAGCAGGCCATTGCGATTGGTCTATCGAAGGCACGCCGCTCTGGCGTTGCCGTCAAGCCGCCGGGGGAAGGCAAGGCATCGGCCTCCACCCGCAAGAAGGCGGAACATGATCTCAAGGCCGGCAGCAAGACGGGCAACAAAACCGGCAGCCACGCCAGTGCGAGCAAGGAATCCACGGCCAAGCGCAGTAAAACCACAACTCGCACGCTGAAGAAGGAAGGCCATTCGGCGGCGTCCAAATCATCGTTGTCCAAGCAGGCACACAGCGCGGCGTCGAAGCGTTCGAGCAGCGAGCGCTCGTCGGCGGCCAAGAAAGGCGCCGCCACCAAGGGCGCGGCAGGCCGTTCGGCTGCCGCGAAGAAGGCAGCCCGCACGCGCGCCTCCCACGCCAAGTAAATTTTTCCTGTCCGATCTGAAGGCGGCCCATCGAGGCCGCCTTTTTTTTGGATCGTCTCGAAAAAAAATCAAAAAAAATTTGTTCTCCGTGTCAGGAACGCAGCCATGCGCCGACGAAGGTGCACGGAACGCATCTGCGCAATGCCGCAGTGCACCGTACGGCGAGGGAATTCGCCCTGCAGCCGTTCTACGACACCTGTTCACTCAAGGAGAACGCAAATGAAACAACACGCCATGATCGCCGCCGCTCTGGGTAGCCTGCTCGCGCTGGGCGCACTGTCAACGCCTGTCCAGGCCGCCGATGCTGCGGGCAAGGAAAAGTGCTACGGCGTTGCCAAGGCCGGTCAGAACGATTGCGCCAGCCCCGGCAGTGCCCACGCCTGCGCGGGTCAGTCGAAGATCGACAAAGACCCGATGTCGTGGAAGTACGTGCCGGCCGGCACCTGCGCGCAGATGGGCGGCACGATGCAGCCTGCGTCCAAGTAACGCGCGACGCCGGGTGACTGCCATGCAGACTGCTCTGCCAACCTGCGCCGGTGCAGGCCTGCGCGCCCCGCACTTCCCCGCCCTGCTGCACGGGCAAGCCCGTTTCCCGTGGGCGGAAGTGCACAGCGAGAACTATCTGTATGGCAGCCCGGCACGTGCAGCACTGCTGGCCGCGCGCGAGCACCAGCCGGTAAGCCTGCACGGCGTGGGCATGGGGCTCGGCAATGCCGATGGGCTGGACGTCGAGCACGTCCGCGCCATCGCTGCCCTGGCCGACGCCGTTGCGCCCGCCGCCATTTCCGAGCACCTGTGCTTCAACCGCAGCGGCGCACAAGTCGTCAACGACCTCCTGCCGCTGCCTTATTCCCGCGAATCGCTGGATGTTGTCTGCGCGAACGTCATGCGCGCCCAGGACATCCTCAAGCGGCCGCTGCTGATCGAAAACATTGCCGCGTACATCGACTGCCGCACGCTGGTCGACGCCGACGACGCCGTCTCCGAAGGTGCATTCCTGACCGCCCTCGCCCGGCGTACCGGCTGCGGCATCTTGTTGGACTTGAACAATCTGTACGTGAACAGCGTCAACCATGGCGTGACCGTCGAATCGGTACTGGCCGATATCGACCCGGCGCTCGTCGGCGAGATTCACCTGGCAGGCTTCAGCGTGGAAGACGGCATGCTGATCGACACGCACAGCGCGCCCGTCCATGCGCCCGTCTGGGCGCTGTATGACGCGTGGATTGCCAAGCACGGCGCACGCCCCACGTTGATCGAATGGGATGCTGACCTGCCTCCAGTGCAGGTGTTGCTGGAAGAAGCGGCACGCGCCCAGGCGATGCTGGATCGCCACGCCACCGCCGCCATGCAGGAGCCACGCCATGCGACTGCCTGACTGGGAAGCCCAGCTCGTCGGCGCGCTGACGGCCCCCTCGACCAATGAAGAAACACGCGGCATCGCCATCTACCGCAATGCGCGACTGGCCATCCTGCGCAACGCTTTGGCGGGGGCCTACCCCGTCTGCCGCACGCTGGTCGGCGACGACTGCTTCGATGCGCTCGTGCGCGACACGCTCGCGGTGCAGGCATCCACATCTCCGAACCTGCATCACTACGGGAATGCGCTGCCAGACGTCATTGCGCAATCGCCGTTGGCACACAGCCTGCCCTATCTGGCCGATGTCGCGCGCCTGGAATGGTGCGTGCATTGGGCGCATTACGCCCCGGACGCCCACGTTGAAGCGGCGGATGCCACGTTGCTCGCGCAGCCGGCAGACACCATCCGCGCGGGGCTGATCGAGGGGGCGCAGTGGGTGGCGTCGCGGTGGCCCGTGGTGTCGATCTGGCGCGCGCACCAGCCGGGCGAAACCATCGCGCTCAATGCAATCGACCTGGGCGTGGGCGAAGCCGCCGCGATTGCCGTGCGCGGGCACCGCGTTGCTGTGCTCGACCTTGATCCGCTGACCGCCGCGTTCCTGGCCGCTTGCGAAGCTGGGACGTCGCTTCAGGCCGCGCTCGAGACCACGCTGGCCGAGCGACCTGATTTTGATCTGACTGCATGCCTGTCCGGCCTCTATCGCTCGGGGCTGCTCGCACTGTCTGCCTGCCCAACAACCTTGTCTACTGGAGACACGCCATGAACACCCTCAGCCCGACTTTTGCGCCGCTTACACGGCTGCGCGCGACGTTCGACCGGCTTGCCGGTCCGCAAAGCACGCTTTGTTCGATCATCCTGTTGATCGCGCGGGCGTATCTCTTCTACGTGTTCTTCCGGTCGGGGCTGACCAAGCTGCACGACTGGGACACAACCGTGCTGCTCTTCACCGAAGAATACAAAGTGCCGCTGTTGCCGCCCGCACTGGCAGCAGCGCTCGGCACGTTCGGCGAACTGGTTTTCCCCTCGCTGATGCTGGCCGGCATCGTACCGAGGCTGGCAGCTGCCGGGCTGTTCTTCGTCAACGTGGTGGCGGCGGTGTCGTACTGGGCCAATCTGTCGGCATCGGCCATCGAATTTCATTTCGTGTGGGGCGTGCTGATTGCGCTCGTGGCAACGGTGGGACCGGGTTGGCTGGCGGCGCAGACCCTTTGGCAGCGCCGCAGGCGTTAAGCCGTTTGCGGGGGCGGCGGGCTTATGATGTCGGCTTGTCGCCCTCTCTTCAGGAGTATCGATGCGCTTCCCTCAGTTGTCCTTCGCAGCCTCGGCCGGTGTGTTGGCTGCAATCGGTGCCACAACACTTCTGACCGCTTGCGCCTGGGGTGATAGCTCCACCGCTTCCGGCGCGCGCATGCTCGACGACTCGCTGCTCTCGTACCAGGTCAAGGCGGCGCTGGACCAGGACACGGCACTCAGCACGCGCCAGATCCGCATCCGATCCAACCCCGACGGCAAGGTCACGCTGACGGGCTGGGTCGATACCCCAGAAATGGCTCGCCGCGCCGGCGAAGACGTCAAACGCTTCGTTGACCCGGCCAAGCTCGACAATCAGCTGCGTGTGCTCTCGCGCATGCAGGTGCTGGGCGGCGGCCCGTACATCCCGGCCGGCTTGCCGCCCGAGGCACCGGCCAGCGCCCCGGCCGCGCGCTGAACTGCCAAGCGCTTACGCCGCCCGCGCACCTGTTCGCACAAGCAGGCGGCCCACGGGCAGCGATTGCAGCAGCCCAAAGCCAATCTCTGCGATCAGGAAGGGCACCAGCAGCAGCGTCGCGCCCGATGCCAGGGCGTACGCCTGCCACGCCGCAAACAGCCCGCGCGCCACGGCGTCATACCGGCCCAGCGCCACACTTGGCCGTCGGATGCGCAATACCGACCACACGCACACCACCGATCCCATCAGATTGACCATCAGCAGATGCGTTGGCTCAAACGCAGGCAAGCTGCCGATTCCCAGCGCGTGCGCCAATGCGCTCAACGCCTGATGCAACAAGGCAAACGTCCACGGCGTCGCAAACGGCGCGGTCACGATCAGGTCATACCAAGCGCTGGTCCGCACGATACGCAGGAAGGTCGATTCGGAAACCATGGGGAAACTCCAGAAGTGAAGTGAAGAAGTCGCCACGCTAAAGCTTGGTGTACGCTCCAAGGTCAAGCCCGCCGACCGTATCCTTCCTCCCAAACCACCATGCCTGCCGCTCTTCCCGCTCCCATTTCCAATGCGCATGCCGGCGACCTGTCCATCGGCGACTTGGCGGCTGCAACCGGCGTCTCGCGGGATGGCTTGCGCTTTTACGAGGCGCGCGGCCTGATCCGAGCGCGGCGCCGGAGCAACGGCTACCGCGCCTATCCGCCCGAAATCGTAGAACTGGTGCAATACGTGCGCACGGCCCAGCAGCTGGGTTTCACACTGGCGGAAATCAAAGAAGGCATGTCGCACGTGTGGCAGCAACCCGACACCGATGCCGCCGTCACCGCGTTGCTGCGCGACAAACTGGCCATGATCGATGCCCGCATCGCAAGCCTGCAGGCCATGCGAGACGCACTTGCCACGCGCGTCGGCATGGCATGTCCACTTGCACCGGCCTGAGACGGTCATCATGTCTTGTCATATAACTGTCGCAGACTGGCGCTGCTGGGCGGGGTTTTGGCGTTTTCCCCGATCCTGACAGCTTGCTGAGCCGTGAAAGGCGCTTGAAAGTTCGCGTCGGTAAAAACGCTCCCGTCTCAAGGGGGAGTCTGCTGCAGTGAAACATCGGAGTGCATTCCATTTACGGGCCAGGGCCGTGCTGTGCGCGGTGACCTGCCTGCCATTTGCCGCTGCCTGGGCAGCCACGCCGGCATCGGCGCCGGCTGCGGCCAGCATGCCGGTCGCCACCATGCCGCCCATCAAGCCTTCCGTGCCGGGCGTGACGGGCGCCGGCTTCAACCTGGTCGAACTGCTGCAGGAGCTGAAAGGCAACAACCCGCAATTGATCCAGGGACGCCATAACTATTTGTCGGCCAAGTCGATACCGCCGCAGCTTGCGTCGCCCAACAATCCGCAGCTCGGCTATATCTGGAACAGCATCCCCAAGGGATTCCCTCTGGCGGTGAACCGCGCGGGCGGCAGCCAGTACAACCTGACGCAGCAGATCCCGTTTCCGGGTAAAAAAGCGCTGGCGGCCGAGATTGCCGATCGCCAGGCTGAGTCCCTGAACGCGCAGAATGACGCGCTGTACCTGCAGCTCTATGCGCAGCTTTCCACCACGTACTATCAGGCGATTGCGCTGCAAAAGCAGATCGACGTGCAGAAGCTGACCATCACGCGCCTGGAGCAGGTCAAGCAGATCACGCGTGTGCGCTACGCCAACAACGCCGCCGCCTACGCAGATTTCCTCAACGCGCAGGTCATGCAGAGCAGCGCACAGAACGACCTGTTTGCCGCGCAACGCCAGTACGACAGCACGTTGCAGACGCTCAACACGCTCATCGGGAAGGATCCGAGCTTCCCCCTCGTGCTGCGCGCAGACGACGAGGCTGTACGCCTGCCGGATGAACCGCTGCCCGAACTGGAAAACCAGGCGCTGCGCGAGCACCCGTCGATCAAGGCATCGGCCGAACTGATGGACGCGGCGCGCAAGAGCGTGACGCTGGCGCGCAAAGCCTACCTGCCCGACTTCCAGGTCATTGCCACCGTCACGACGGACAACCCGCCGTATGGCGTGCGCCCGAACAGCTACCAGATCGAACTGGACGTGATCATCCCGTTCTGGTTCCTGACCAAGGAGAAGTACGGCGTGAACCAGGCGGTGGAAAGCCAAATTGCCACCGAGGCGAACGATGTGTCGGTGCGCCAGCAGACGTTACTGGCCGTCGATACCGCCTACAACACGCTGCGTCAGACGCTTGCGCAGCTCGATTTCAACAAGCAGCGGCAACTGCCGCAGGCGCTGGCGGCCTATCGCGTCACGATGACCAACTACGCCAGCAACAACGCCGATTTCAACGACCTGCTCACCGCCCAGGGCGCGCTCAAGAACGCCGAACTGTCGGTCGCCCAGGCACAGGCCACGGCCTTGCAGGCCTATCACGCGCTGCTCGCGGCCACCGGCCGCTCGCCGGTTCAAGCTCAATAACATCATGAAGAAGTTCTCTCCTGTCGTTGCTGTGATCGCCTTGGCAGCAGCCCTCGCTGTAGGCGTGGTGGTCGGACGCAAGTGGCCTGCCGCCGAGCCGGCCGAGACTGCAAAACCCGCTGCCGGCCCGGCCTCTGCGCCGGCTGCCGCCTCTCGGCCGAAACCCGACTCCATCGAAATTCCCTCCGGCGGCTTCGACCCCCAACAGGTGAAGGTCGCGCAGGTCAGTCAGCTTTCGGTGCCGGTGGAGCTGTCCACGCCGGGCAAGCTCGCGTACAACGCCGAGCTGACCAAACTGGCCTCGGCGCGCGTGGCCGGCCGGCTTGATCACATCCTGCAGTTTGAAGGGGCGCTGGTGCGCGAGGGTCAGCCCATTGCCGAGCTCTATGCACCCGATTTCATCTCCGCGCAGAAGGAATACCTGCTCGCACTGAATACTGCTCGCCAGCTCAAGGGCTCCAACATGAAGGATCTGCTGGAAGATGCAGACGCCACCGTACAGTCCGCCGCGGGCCGCCTGCACGTGCTGGGCATGTCCGATGCGGATGTGGCACAGATCGCCAAACGCGGCACACCGGCTGAACACCTGACGCTGCGCGCACCCATCTCGGGCACGATCGTCAAGCGCAACATGGATCCGGGCGCCTTCCTGAATGTGGGCGACTCGTTCATGAGCATCGTCGATACTCGTGTGCTGTGGTTTACCGGCAACGTGTATGAGAACGACATTGCCAGCGTGCGCATCGGCCAGCCGATCTCCCTGCGCACCGCGGCGTATCCGAATCGCGAGTTCACGGGCCGCGTAAGCTTCATCGCCCCGAATATCGACCCCGCCACGCACACGCTGACGGTACGCTGCGACGTGCCCAACACCGACGGGCTGCTGCGCCCGGAGATGTACGCCACGGCGCGCATCCAGACGGGCAGCGGCCAGGCCACGGTGGTGCCGAAGACCGCCCTGGTGAAAGACCACGGCGGCTACTACGTGATCGTGCAAAGCGATGCCACGCATTTCAAGCGCGTGGAGGTGCGCGGCAAGGACACCGGCACGGATGGCAATTTTGCCGTCACGGCAGGGTTGGATGCCTCGTCGCGGGTCGTGGTGCGCGGCGCCGCACTGCTCAACGAGATGATCGTGAAGGCAGGAGCTTGAGCATGCAGTTCAACCCGATCGCGGGCATTCTCAAGCGCCGGCTGCTGATCGTCTTTCTGGCGATCGCTCTGCTGGTGGTCGGCGTGCTCTCATTCAAAGAGTTGCCGTTGCAGGCGTATCCGGGCGTGGCGCCGCTCTCGGTGCAGGCCATCACGCAATGGCCGGGCCGCAGCACGACCGAGGTCGAACAGCAGATCACCATCCCCATCGAAAACGCGCTGGCTGGTGTGCCGGATGTGCAGTCGTTCCGCTCGGTATCGCTGTTCGGGCTGTCGGTGGTGACGCTCAAGTTCAAGGAAGGCACGGATAGCTTCAAGGCGCGTCAGAATTTTTCGCAGTACCTGGCGAGCGCCAACCTGCCGACGGGCGTGCAGTCGTCTCTGAGCCCGGACTCGGATGCGACGGGCGAAATCATGCGTTTTCGTCTCGTAGGCGACGGCGTCGATCTCACCACGCTCAAGAGCTACCAGGACTACGACATCTCCAAGGGGCTCAAGCACGTACAGGGGGTGGCGGATGTCAGCTCCTTCGGCGGCAAGGTGAAGGAGTACCACATCGTTCCCTCGCCCGCGAAGCTGCTGTCATACGGGATCACGCTGTCACAGCTCATCACGGCCATCGGCAACGCCAACAACAACACCGGCGGCAACCTGCTGCGCGATGGCGAGCAGCAGTTCGTCGTGCGCGGCGTCGGCCTGCTGCAAACGGTCGACGACATCCGCAACGTGGTGGTGACCGCCAACAATGGCGTGCCTGTCCGCGTGCGCGATATAGCCGAAGTGGAAGTCGGGAATGTGCAGCGTCTGGGCCAGGTGCAATACAACGACCAGCCCGACGTGGTGGAAGGCATCGTGCTGCTCAAGCGCGACGCCAACGCCACCGAAGTGCTGGCCAAGGTGCGCGAAAAAGTGGCGGAGCTGAACAACGGCATCCTGCCCAAGAGCGTCCAGATCAAGCCGTTCTACGATCGCCAGGTGCTGCTCGACATCACGATGGGCACGGTCGAACACACGCTGGTGGTGGGCATCGCGCTGGTGCTTGCGGTGCTGTTCGTCTTCCTGGGCAACTTCCGGGCGGCGGCTGTGGTGGCGGCGGTGATTCCGCTGGCGCTGTGCGTCTCGTTCATCAGCATGGAGCACTTCCATGTGCCGGCCAACCTGATCTCGCTCGGTGCGATCGACTTTGGGGTGATTGTCGACGCGGCCGTGATCGTGATGGAAAACATCATGCGGCACCTCGAAGAAGGCGCCGAGAAGCTCGAAGACGCGATCGTCAAGGCGACCAACGAAGTGCAGCGCGCGATGATCTTCTCTACGGGCATCATCATCGTGGCGTATTCGCCGCTGTTCTTCATCGGCGGCGTGGAAGGCATCATCTTCAAGCCGATGGCGTTCACGATGGGCTTTGCGTTGATGGCATCGATCGTGCTCAGCCTGACGTTCGTGCCGGCGGCCACGTCGTTCGTCTTCGGCAAGACGCTGCATCCGCATTCGCCGGCGTTCATTGCGGCGATTCTGCGCTGGTACAAGCCTCTGCTGCGCAAGCTCATTGCCCGCCCGATGACCGTCTTTGCCACGGCCATTACGGCGCTCTTGCTGACGCTGTACAGCGCCACCTTCCTCGGCACGGAGTTCCTCCCCACGCTGGAAGAGAACAACCTGTGGCTGCGCATTACGCTGCCCAACACGGTGGACCTGGAATACTCCGCGTCGGTGGCCAACGACTTGCGCACGTACTTCACCAAGCAGCCGGAAATCCAGAAGGTTTCCGTGCAGATCGGACGTCCGGATGACGGCACCGACTCCACCGGCGTGTTCAACCAGGAGTACGGCCTCTACTTCGCCCCGCCCGACCAATGGGCCAAGGGCATGACCAAGGGACAACTGGTCGAACGCCTGTCCAAGCACCTCGAGAAGATTCCCGGTATCGAATACAACTTCTCGCAGTACATCCAGGACAACGTTGACGAGGCGCTGTCCGGCGTCAAGGGCGAGAACTCGGTGAAGCTGTTCGGGAACGATCTCAACGTTCTCGAAGCGAAGGCCAACGAAATCCAGGCGCAGCTTAAGAAGGTGCAGGGTCTGGTGGACGTGGGCATCTTCCGCGAGCTGGGTCAGCCGACACTGAACGTTTCGATCGACCGCCAGGCGGCTGCGCGCTTCAACATCAACGTGAGCGACGTGCAGAACCTCGTGCAATACGCCATCGGCGGAGCGCCGGTCACGCAAATCCTGGAGGGTGAAAAATCGTTCGGGCTGGCGGTGCGGCTGAACCAGCAGGCACGTGCGTCGTACGACGCTATCCGTGAGCTGCTGATCGACACGCCCGATGGGCAGCACATTCCGCTGTCGATGATCGCCAAGGTGGAAATGACCGACGGCCCGTTCTTCATCTACCGCGAGGAAGGCAAGCGCTACATTGCCATCAAGTTCGGCGTGCGCGGCCGTGACCTGGGCGGTGCCGTGGACGAGGCACAGCGTGTGGTGGGCAACAGCGTAAAGCTGCCCGAGGGCTATACCGTCAAGTGGGATGGCCAGTTCAACGAGATGAAAGTCGCCCAAGGCAAGCTGATGGTGATCGTGCCGTTGACGATTCTCGTGATCTTCCTGCTGCTGTACAGCACGTTCGGCAACTTCAAGGATGCACTGATGGTGGTGCTGAATGTGCCGTTTGCCGCCATCGGCGGGTTGCTGGCGCTGCATATCGCAAATGAGACGCTGTCGATTTCAGCGGGGATCGGCTTCCTGTCACTGTTTGGCATCGCCATCCAGGACGGGGTGATTCTGATCTCGTACGTCAACCGTCTGTCGCAATCCGAAAACGTGCGGGAAGCCACTGTCGACGGTGCCGCGCTGCGTCTGCGCCCGGTGATCATGACCGCCATGCTGGCGGGGCTGGGCCTGTTGCCGGCGGCGCTCTCGCACAGCATCGGCTCGGAAGCGCAGCGTCCGCTGGCGCTGGTGATCGTCGGCGGCATGGTGACGACGACGATCCTCACACTGCTGGTGCTGCCGGTGGTTTTCACCTGGGCGCACCGAAACCGCCGCCCGCCGTCGCGCGATTCGGACGTCAGCCCGACAGCCGCCATGCTGCCGTAAGCCACGCTCACTCCAAAAGCGAAACGGGCGCATCGCCTCACCGGCGGTGCGCCCGTTTTGCTTTGAATCGGCATCAGAAATCGGACCAATCTCATGGTTGCCCGTACGCCCGGCGTGCAGAGTGCGTCTCTGACTTCATCGCCTGCAACGCCACCATGCACACCACGCCCCACGTCGCCGCCAGCATCACCGCGCAGTTCCCGCCACAGGTTATCGCCACCCTCATCGAGCTGTTTGGCAATGATGTGCAGCAATGGCGCTTTATCGTCGATCTCTTTTCCGAGACGATGGAACACGATCTGGCCAACCTGCAGAGAGCCCTCCGCGGCGCAGACGACGCGCAGATCGTTGAAGCAGCCCATCGCATCGTCGGCTCTGCGCGCATGCTCGGCCATCAGCCGATTGGCGATGCGGCCCGCAGCATTGAGCGCACCGCGCAGAGCATTGGCCCGCATCTGGAGCGTGCGGCGGAAATGCAATCCGCGCTTGTTCGCCTGCGCAAGTTGGCCGACGAATTCCGCCAGATGGCAAGCAGTTGCCCGTGGCCCACCTCATCGGTTGCGGGCTAAGCGCGCTCCACGCGCTGCAGACCATCGGTTGACCACCAGCGGCACCACGCCCACGCCGATGCCACCCAGGCCGACCAGATTTGTCGTCAGGTCGAACGTCGGTACGCTGTAGCCCGCGATCAACCACAAGAACAACGCGCTGCCCAATGGCCAGCCGACCAGAAACACCGCATTGAACACCGAGCGAAGCGCTTCGCGCCGGTAGTGCCAAGCGCAGGCGAAGCCCGCCAGCCCGTAGTAGAACGCCACCTGAAACCCGATTGCGTTGACCGAATCCTTGATGATGGCGTTGATGCTCGGGAAAAACGACGCACCAAATAGCAGGATCAAGCCAACCGCCGCAATCACAACGGTGGCCACCCATGGTGTGCGCCAAGTCGGATGCAGCCTGGCATAGCGCGCATGCAACATGCCGTCGCGGCCCTCGGCATACAGCGTGCGCGTGAATTGCAGGATGGAGGTCTCCAGGGTCCCGACCGTGCTCAGCATGACGGCCACCACGGCCACATAGCTCCACGGGCGGGGCAGCAGTTTGTCGGCCACGGCAAAAATGACGTTCGTGCTGGACTGGTCGATTTCCGCGTCGCTCAGCACGAGCAGGATCACGGCAGCAAAACCCATGAACAGCGCCAGCACAATCACCATGGCCCACAACGCGCCACGGCCGGGCGCGTGATTGGCGTCGCGCGTCTCTTCCGTCAGGTTGACCGTCACGTCCCAGCCCCAGAAGAAGAACAGCGCCGTGAGCGCACCGGTCGCAAACAGCTGCGGTGTGAAGGCCGTCGGCGACAGCAGCGCCCACGACAGCGCATGTGCCGGATGCGCGCCGAATTTCACCACGGCCAGCACGATCAAGCCGACAAGGATGACGGTCTCCGTGACGGTCATGGCAATCTGCGAATAGCTTGTCAGCTTGATGCCCTTGATGATGACGGCGGTCACCACGAGCAGCCATGCTGCCGCCACCAGCGCCACCACGGCTGGCTGCGCAGCCAGCGACGGAGCCACGAGTGTGAGCGTGGCCGTTGCGGCTGGAATCGTGCCGGACACCATGAACACGCCCGATGCCACCAGCAGTGCCCAGCCGGCAAAGAACCCCAACGTGCGATTGAAGATGGCGCCCACCCAGGCATACGCCGCACCTGCATGTGGGTTGACGCGATTCAGGTACAGATAGGCAAACGTCACGCCAAACATGATCAGCCCGCAATACAGGAGGCTGGCCGGCGTGAGCGCCCCGACCGCGCCGATCAGCGTGACCGTGGTGGCGGCAATGCTGAACGCCGGCGCGGTGCCTGCCACGCCCATGACGACAGATTCGCTCACGCCCAACGCCTGAGCCTCAAGTTGCGTGTCGACTGCCATCCGCCACCTCCAGGTTTTCTTGCCGCCGACGTGGCGGGCGCCGCTATCTCTGCGATCCAGTATTGGCGCTGGCAAACGGAACACCAATTACCGCGATTCCGTGCCCGGTTCATTTATGTTTTCAGTCACATAAATTAAGCAATTCGGCTGCAAGTTGCGTAATTCGCAATACAACGGGCGACTACAACTATTGATCTAAAACACGCTGCCCCACTATCTTTCGCGGGCAACGTCGGCGCAGTCCCATCGCAGCCGGCTGGCACGCACCGGCCATGACCGAGGCGGCCGCACCGTTTCACCGTACACGTCACAACACGGGCTCAACTCATCCGGGGGGATTCGATGTCCGAAGCAGTCCTGCATCCATTTTTTTCGCGCGAGCGCACCGTCGCCGCGGTTGGGTTCAATCGCTGGCTGGTTCCGCCTGCCGCGCTGGCCATCCATCTTTGCATTGGCATGGCGTATGGTTTTTCCGTCTTCTGGCTGCCGCTTGGCCGCGCGCTGGGCATCACCAAGCCGCTTACCTGCGGCGCAGACGTCTCACTGATCGCAGAACTGTTCACCACCACCTGCGACTGGCGCGTCTCCAGTCTGGGCTGGATGTTCACGCTGTTCTTCGTGTTCCTGGGCGCATCCGCCGCCATGTGGGGCGGCTGGCTTGAACGCGTTGGCCCGCGCAAGGCCGGCGTCGTGTCGGCCGTGTGCTGGTGCGGCGGGCTGCTGATTTCCGCACTCGGCATCCAGATGCATCAGCTGTGGCTGCTGTGGGTGGGCTCGGGCGTGATCGGCGGCATCGGCCTCGGGCTGGGCTACATCTCGCCGGTGTCGACGCTCATCAAGTGGTTCCCGGACAAGCGCGGCATGGCCACGGGCATGGCCATCATGGGCTTCGGCGGCGGCGCGATGATCGGCGCCCCGCTGGCTGACCGCCTGATGAAGCTGTTTGCAACGCCCGAATCCGTGGGGGTGTCGCAAACGTTTATCGTCCTGGCCGGCATCTACTTCGTGTTCATGATGGCCGGCGCGCTGGGCTACCGCGTGCCGCCCACCGGCTGGAAACCGGCCGGCTGGACGCCCTCGCCCGCCAAGGCCAAAGACACGATGGTCACGCAACGTCATGTCCACGCCAATGAAGCCCTGAAGACGCCGCAGTTCTGGCTGATCTGGGCCGTGCTGTGCCTGAACGTATCGGCCGGTATCGGTGTGCTCGGCATGGCTTCGCCGCTGCTGCAGGAAGTCTTTGGCGGCAAGCTGCTGGGCGTGACGACGTCGTTCATGGACCTGACCGCCGCGCAAAAGGGCCAGATCGCGGCCATCGCCGCGGGCTTCACCGGTCTGCTGAGCCTGTTCAACATTGGCGGCCGTTTCTTCTGGGCATCGCTGTCGGATCGCCTGGGCCGCAAGATGACGTACGCGATCTTCTTCGTGCTGGGCTTCGTGCTGTACGCATCGATTCCGTGGACCTCGCACACGGGCAATATCGCGCTGTTCGCACTGGCCTTCTGCGTGATCCTGTCGATGTACGGCGGCGGTTTTGCGACCGTACCGGCGTATCTGGCCGACATGTTCGGCACGCAGATGGTGGGCGCCATCCACGGCCGCCTGCTCACAGCGTGGTCGACGGCGGGCATCCTGGGCCCCGTGCTGGTGAACTACCTGCGCGAATACCAGATCGCCCATGGCGTCGAACGCGCAGCCGTGTACGACATCACGATGATGATCCTGGCCGGCCTGCTGATCCTCGGATTCATCTGCAACCTGCTGGTGCGCCCGGTCAATGCGAAGCACTTCATGACCGAAGCGCAACTCGACGAGCTCCGTCACGCTGCGGCAAGCAAGAGCCCGACGCCGTCGGTGGCTGCACCGGAAACGTCGCTGGAATGGAAGGCGCATCCGGGTTCGGCCGTGGCCGTGGTGCTGGCCTGGGCCGCCGTGGGCCTGCCGTTGGGCTGGGGGGTTTGGATTACACTCCAAAAAGCTGCCGTTCTGTTCTCCTGACATCCGATTCAACGCCGCCCCGCCACCCATGAAGCACCAGAAGATCGAGTTCTACCGTCACCCGGCCGGTGGCTGGGGCGCGCTTAAAAGCGTTGCGCATCAATTGCTGTCGCAGGGCATCGCGGCCAAGGGCGCCAAGACGATGCTGTCGGCCAACCAGCCCGACGGCTTCGACTGCCCGGGCTGCGCCTGGCCTGACCGCGACCACGCATCCACCTTCGAGTTCTGCGAAAACGGCGTCAAAGCCGTGGCTGCGGAAGCGACGTCCCGCCGCACCACACCGGAGTTCTTCGCACAGCACACCGTGCGCGAACTCGCCGAGTGGTCGGACTACGCGCTCGAAGACCAAGGCCGCCTGACGCACCCGATGGTCTATGACGCGGCCAGCGACAAGTACGTGCCGATCGAATGGGACGCCGCCTTCGCGCTGATCGCGCAGCACCTGCGCGCGCTGCCCGATCCGAACCAGGCGATCTTTTACACCTCCGGCCGCACCAGCAATGAGGCGGCCTTCCTCTACCAGTTGTTCGTGCGCGCCTACGGCACGAACAATTTCCCCGACTGCTCGAACATGTGCCACGAGCCTTCCGGCACGGGCATGCGGAGCAGCATCGGCGTCGGCAAGGGCACCGTCACGCTCGACGATTTCACCAAGGCGGACGCCATCTTCATCTTCGGCCAGAACCCGGGGACGAACCACCCGCGCATGCTTGGCGAGCTGCGCGAAGCGTCCAAGCGCGGCGCCAAGATTGTTTCGTTCAACCCGCTGCGCGAGCGCGGGCTGGAGCGCTTTGCCGATCCGCAAAGCAAGATCGAGATGCTGACGCTCGGCTCCACGCGCATCAGCACCGAATACCACCAGGTGCGCATCGGCGGCGACCTGGCGACGGTCAAGGGCATCATCAAACACGTGATCGAGCGTGACGATGTGGCGCGCAGCCGTGGTGAGCCCGCCATCATCGACCACGCCTTCATCGCCCAGCACACCGGCGGCTACGACGCGTTTGCCGCCGACGTGCGTGCCGAATCGTGGGCGACGATCGAAGCCGAATCGGGCCTGCCGGAACACGAGATCCGCCAGGCCGGTGACACCTATATCAAGGCCGGCAGCGTCATCGCCTGCTGGGGCATGGGCATCACGCAGCACAAGCATTCAGTCGCGACGATCCAGATGATCGTCAACCTGCTGCTGCTGCGCGGCAACATCGGGCGCCCGGGGGCCGGTGCGTGCCCCGTGCGCGGCCACAGCAATGTGCAGGGCGATCGCACGATGGGCATTTATGAGAAGCCCGCCCCTGCGTTTCTGGATCGGCTGGAGCAAGTCTTCGGCATTCAAGTGCCACGCGAACATGGTTACGACACCGTCGGCGCCATCGAAGCGATGCGGCAAGGCGCCGCGCGCGTGTTCTTCGCCATGGGCGGGAACTTTGCGGCCGCCACGCCGGACACCGCCGCCACATGGGCGGGCCTGCGGCAATGCGATCTGACCGTGCACGTGACCACCAAGCTCAACCGCAGCCACATCGTGCATGGCAAGGCTGCGCTGATCCTGCCGTGCCTTGGCCGCACCGAGGTCGACCAACAGGCCGGCGGCACGCAAGGCGTGACCGTGGAAGATTCGATGAGCATGGTCCACATGTCGGCAGGCATCAATCCGCCGGCCTCGCCGCATCTGCTCTCGGAGCCGGCCATCGTGGCGCGCCTGGCCGAAGCGACGCTGCCCGAGAGCACGATCCCGTGGCGCTGGCTGGTCGAAGACTACGACCGCATCCGCGAACGCATTGAAGCCGTGTTCGACGACTTTGCCGGGTTCAACGAGAAGATTCGCGTGCCGGGCGGCTTCCGCCTGCGCAACACCGCATCCGAACGTGTGTGGAACACGCCGTCGGGCAAGGCGGAATTCCATGCGCATGCCGTACCGACCGACACGCCGGTCCACCGCGCCCGCGAGCGCCATGCCGACGCCACCGTCTTTACGCTCGCCACGGTGCGTTCGCACGATCAGTACAACACCACGATCTACGGCATGGACGACCGCTACCGCGGCGTGTTCGGCCAGCGCCGCGTGGTCTTCATCAACAAGGAAGACCTGCACACGATCCACATGAAAGACGGCGAGTGGGTCGATATGGTGACGCTCTCCGAAGACGGCACGACACGCCGCGCCGATGGCTTCCGCCTCGTGGCGTATGACATTCCGCGCGGCTGTCTTGCGGCGTATTACCCGGAGACCAATCCGCTGGTGCCGCTGTCCTCCGTGGCCGACCAGGCCCGCACGCCGACGTCCAAGTCGATTCCGGTGATGCTGGTGCCGAGCCAAGTCCGACGCCCCGCTGACGCCCCCGCGGTCAACACGGCCAACACGGCGGAAGCCTGATGCCAACCGAGCCGGCATGGTCTGCGCTGCAACTGGCGCTGCTGGCCGCATTGCGCGAGGCCGACGCCGGCAAGCCGGTGTCTTTGCCGTGGCTGACCAAGCGCGTGGGCGAGCGCGCCAGCACAGTGCTGCGCGCACTGCATCCACTGGCTGACGCCGGCCTGCTGCGCGTCGTCATGGACGACACGCGCTGGCTGATCGTACTGCTCGATGCCGGCCGCGCATTGCCTGATTTCACTGCATGACTTTCCTACCCCGCCACCCCGCCGGCTTGCCCGTCGTGTCCACCACCGCGACAAAGCACACGCGCACCGGCGTGCACGAAGACACCGCCACCGCCGTCGCCGATGAAGCACCGGTCGCGCTTGTCTTCAACGGCATCACGCACGCAGTAATGATGGCGTCGCCAGCCGACCTGGAAGACTTTGCGCTGGGCTTTGCGCTGTCGGAAGGCATTGTCGACAGCCGCGCCGATTGGCGTGGCGCCGACGTGGAAACGCACCCGCATGGGCTTGAAGTGCATGCGGAAATCGCTTCGCACTGCTTCGTGCGACTGAAGGAACGCCGCCGCGCGCTGGCCGGCCCCACGGGCTGCGGCCTGTGTGGCATTGAGAGCCTGCAGACCTTTGAAGACGCACCCGCGCCGCTGACGCCGCCCGCATGGTTGGCGACACTTGCCGACGCACAAGTGCTGGACGCCATGCAGGCGATGACGGCGCATCAACCGGCCAACGCACTCACGGGCGGCTTGCATGCCGCAGGCTGGGTGCCTGCCGACGGCAACGCACCGCTGCATGTGCTGGAAGACGTCGGCCGTCACAACGCGCTGGACAAGCTGATCGGCCGGCTGGCCCGGCTCGGCATCCGTCCCGCAGACGGGTTCATCGTCATGACAAGCCGCGCGAGCTTTGAGCTGGCGCGCAAATGCGTGCAGGTGCAGGTGCCACTGCTGGCAACCATCTCCGCGCCGTCTTCGCTGGCGATCCGCCACGCCAAGACCGGGCAGCTGGCGCTGCTGGCGTTCTGCCGGGGCGACAGCGTGACGCGGTTTGCTTAGCGCACAGAACGCGCCGCGTCAAATCTCCACCTTGCTCCCCAACTCAACCAACCGGTTGGCAGGAATCCGGAAGAAGTCCGACGGTTTGGCGCTGTTGTGCTGCATCCAGGCAAACAACGACTCCCGCCACATCGCCATGCCGGGCAGCGGCGATGGCACGACCGTGGCGCGTGTAATGAAGAACGATGTTTCCATATCTTCAAAAACGATGCCCAGGCGCTCGCCCACGCTGCGCACGATCTCGTCCACGGCTGGTGTCTCCTTGAAGCCGAAATCCACCACCGCCGTGTGGATGTCGTCGCCAATGGTCTTGATGACGAGGCGCTTGGCGGGGTCCACATACGGCACGGCCAGCGTGCGGAAGTGGATGAACAGCACGCGCTTGTGCAGGACGTGGTTGTGCTTGAGGTTGTGGAGCAACGCCAAGGGCACGAAATCGATGCTCGGTGTGAGATACACGGCCGTGCCGTCCACACGATACGGCGGATGGCGCAGCAGCCCTTCCATGAACGGTTCGAGCGGAATGCCGCCCTCCACATTGCGCGCCTTCAGCAACTGCGTGCCGGTGTGCCACGTCACCATCAGGAAAAAGATCAAGCCGCCCAGCAGGAGCGGGAACCAGCCACCGGCTGCAATTTTGAGCAGGTTTGCGGCGAAGAACGACAGGTCCACCGCCAGGAACACCGCCCCGATGCAAGCCACCAGCCAGAGGCGCCATTTCCAGGCGTTGTGCATGACGACTGTGACCAGACCCGTCGTCAGCACCATGGTGGTCGTCACCGCAATACCGTAGGCCGCGGCCAGGTTGTCGGACTTGCCGAACGCCAGCACCACGGCCACCACCAGCACGAGGAGCATGTAGTTGACCACTGGCACGTAGATCTGGCCGATTTCCACATCCGACGTGTAGAGAATCTTCATGCGCGGCGCATAGCCCAGGTGCACGGCCTGCGCCGTCATCGAAAACGCGCCAGAGATGACGGCCTGCGACGCAATGACGGTGGCCGCCGTAGCGAGCAGCACCATCGGGCCAACCGCCCAGCTCGGCATCAACAGGAAGAACGGGTTTTGCACGGCGCTCGGCTCGCGCAGCAGCAAGGCACCCTGGCCAAAGTAATTCAGCAGCAGGCACGGCATGGCGATGTAGAACCACGCGTACCGGATGGGGCGGGCGCCGAAGTGGCCCATGTCGGCATAAAGCGCCTCGGCACCGGTCAGCGCCAGAAACACCGAGCCGAACACGATAAATGCCAGCACCGTATGCCGGAATCCGAATTCGATGGCGTACAAGGGGCTCAGCGCCACCAGAATCTGCGGCGACTTCACCACCGAGCCCAGCCCGATTAGGCCCAGCAGTACAAACCAGATCACCATGATCGGCCCGAACAGGCGCCCGACCACATGGGTGCCCTGCCTCTGAATCAGGAACAAGGCGATCAGCACGATCAGCGACAGCGGGAGCACCCATGTCTGCAGCGCGGGCGCCATGATCTCCATGCCTTCAATGGCGGAGAGCACGGAAATGGCCGGTGTGATCACGGCATCGCCATAAAACATGGCGGCGCCCAGCAGGCCGAGCAGCATCAACGTGCGTGTGAACCGGGCGCTGCCGCTGCTTGCGCGCATGGCCAGCGCCGTGAGCGCTAGGATGCCGCCCTCGCCGTTGTTGTCGGCCCGCATGACGAACAATACGTATTTGACGGACACCACCAGCGTCATCGCCCAGAACAGCATCGAGAGGATGCCGAAGACGGTCTGGTCGGAAAAAGGAACCCCATGCTCGGGGTTGAAACATTCCTTTAACGCATACAAGGGGCTGGTGCCGATGTCCCCGAAGACCACGCCGATTGCGCCCACCATAGTGGCCATCAACGCGGGGTTTTTCTTAGTGTGACTGGCTGCGGCTGTCGTCATGGGTAGGCTGCGGCTGGAACGACGGGAGCGCACGCAATTTTCGTGCACCGCTGCGGCACCGGTTTTGCTGGATAACCCGAGTGCGGCAGAAGCCACTAAAGCTTAGGTGAAAACGCCCGGTCTTGCGCGGGTGTTTGCACCGATGGCAAGAGCGCGCCAACCCTGATGCGCGCCCGAAAACAGCGGCCCCGGCTGCTCCAAACGGAAATCTTAAAAAAACAGACTTTGACGAGGCGACGCGCCAAGCATATATTCACCAAACGATCGTTTGGCCGGTTCGGCCGGGTCTGCCTGCTTTGTGTATGTTTGGCCGGCGGCCGATCGATTTCTCAACTTCACGACTCAAAATCATGGCTACTGGTACCGTCAAGTGGTTTAACGACGCAAAGGGTTTCGGCTTCATTACCCCGGACGATGGCGGCGAAGACCTTTTCGCACATTTCTCCGCAATCAATGCCGCAGGCTTCAAAAGCCTGAAGGAAGGTCAGAAGGTGTCGTTCGAAGTCACGCAAGGCCCGAAGGGCAAGCAAGCTTCGAACATCGTGCCCCAGTAACAAGGAGCACGCGGGCGCGGTAGCCCGGTTTTGGCTTGCCGCGCGAGGTTTCCTCGCGCGTGTATTGGCCGGGATATTCCGCCAGGCAGGTTGTTTCAGTACGTGTTTGCCATCAAGCAGTCGGATGGCCGCCGGAAGCGGTGGCCTGGTTTGACGAACCCCCTTTTGGGAGCATGCAATGGCCAGCCGAATTGAAGAGAACGCCGTTCAATATGATCCGCCCGCCGGGGCAGCTGCAGAAATGCATGCTGCCCCGAGTTTTATTCGGGATTCGGAGATCCAGTTTTCGCGCACGCAGACATTCCGCGAGGGCCAGCGCGTCAGCTTCGATGTAGAAGTCGGGCCCGATGGCGAACTGATCGCCGTCAACATCAAACCAATATGACACGCCGGTTTCAACTCGGCATGCTCAAAAGAAAAAGGGAGGCAGTGCCTCCCTTTCTCATGTGCGATACGTCGGCTTACTTGGCTGTCGGCATGACAAACTCGGCGCCCTTGGCGATCGAATCCGGCCAGCGTTGCATCACGCTCTTGTAACGCGTGTAAAAACGCACGCCTTCTTCGCCATAGGCGTGGTGGTCGCCAAACAGCGAGCGCTTCCAGCCGCCAAAGCTGTGCCACGCCATCGGCACCGGAATCGGCACGTTGATCCCGACCATGCCCACCTGGATCTGGCGCGCAAACGCGCGCGCCACCCCGCCATCGCTCGTGTAGCACGACACGCCGTTGCCGAACTCATGCGCGTTGATCAGCTTCACCGCCTCGGCCAGATCGTGCACGCGCACCACCGAAAGCACCGGACCGAAGATCTCTTCCTTGTAGATCGTCATCTCGGGCTTGACATGGTCGAACAGCGTGCCGCCCGTGAAGAAGCCCCCGGCGTGGCCGTCGACCGTGTGGCCGCGTCCGTCGACTACAAGCTCGGCGCCCTCTTCCACGCCCTTGGCGATATAGCCTTCCACCTTGGCCTTGTGGGCAGCGGTGACAAGCGGACCCATTTCGCTGTCCGCCTGCATGCCATTGCCGATCTTGAGCGCGCGGGCACGTTCGGCAAGGCGCGGAACGAGCTTGTCAGCGACGTCCCCCACCGCCACAGCCACAGAGATCGCCATGCAGCGCTCGCCGGCCGAACCGTAGCCGGCGCCGATCAGGGCATCCACCGCCTGGTCGAGGTCCGCATCCGGCATGACGACGAGATGGTTCTTTGCGCCGCCCAAGGCCTGCACGCGCTTGCCGCGCCTGGTGCCCTCGGCGTAGATGTATTCGGCGATGGGCGTGCTGCCAACGAACGAGACGGCCTGCACATCCGGATGCTCGAGCAGGGCATCGACGGCATCCTTGCCGCCCTGGACGACGTTGAACACGCCATCGGGCAAGCCCGCCTGCTTGAGGAGGTCGGCAATCATCAGGCTGGGGGTCGGATCACGTTCGCTCGGCTTGAGGATGAACGTATTGCCGCACGCCAGCGCCACGGGCGCCATCCACATCGGCACCATGAACGGGAAGTTGAACGGCGTGATGCCGGCCACCACGCCCAGCGGCTGGCGCAGGTTCCAGTTGTCGATGCCGCCGCCAATGTTGTCGGTGAATTCGGTCTTGAGCAGGTTCGGAATGCCGCATGCAAATTCCACCACTTCAATGCCGCGCGTGACTTCGCCCTTGGCGTCGGAGAACACCTTGCCGTGCTCGCGTGTAATGGCAGCGGCAAGTTCATCGTGGTTCTGGTCCAACAGCTCCTTGAACTTGAACAAGACGCGCGAGCGCTTGAGCGGCGAAGTCTCGGCCCAGTCCGGGGCAGCCGCATGGGCGGCGGCTACGGCGGCATCCACTTCTGATTTGCCGCCCAGCAGCACCTGCGCGCTCACGGCGCCCGTGGCCGGGTTGAAGACATCGGCGCTGCGCGTGCCGCTGCCAGCATGGCGTTGGCCGCCGATGTAATGGCTGACGACGGATTCCGTCACGGCAGGATCAATCGGTCGGTTCATGTCAGGCTACCTCTTGCAGAACGGTACGAACGGTTTCGAAGATGCGCGCGATCTGCGCCTCTTCGATGATGAGCGGCGGCGAGAACGCCAGGATGTCGCCGGTGTAGCGCACCAGCACCCCGCGCTCCAGGCATTTCAGGAAAACTTCGTAAGCGCGCGCGCCCACCGCGCCGGGCCGCGACTCCAGCTCGATGCCGGCCACGAGACCCAGGTTGCGGATGTCCTTCACGTGCGGCGCGCCCTTGACCGAATGCGCCGCCGCTTCAAACGCCGGCGACATCGCACGGGCGCGCTCGAACAGCCCTTCGCTGCGATACAGATCCAGTGCGGCCACCGCCGCGGCCGCGGCCAGCGGGTGCGCCGAATACGTATAACCGTGGAACAGCTCGATGGCACCTGGCGCGCCGGCGTCGACAACGGCGTCGTGCACCGATTGGCGCACGGCCACGGCGCCCATCGGCACGGCAGCGTTGTTGAGGCCCTTGGCCATCGTCAGCAGGTCGGGCGTGACGCCAAAAAATTCCGCCGCCGTTGCCGCGCCGAGGCGGCCAAAACCGGTAATGACTTCATCGAAGATCAGCAGGATGCCGTGCTTGTCGCACAGCGCGCGCAGTCGCTGCAGATAGCCCTTGGGCGGCACCAGCACGCCCGTGGAACCTGCCAGCGGCTCGACGATGACGGCAGCGATGGTCGATGCATCGTGCAGGGTGACGATGCGCTCCAACTCGTCGGCGAGATGCTCGCCCCAGGCCGGCTGCCCCTTGGAAAATGCGTTGTGCTCAGGCGCATGCGTGTGCGGCAGGTGGTCAACGCCGGGAATCAGGTTGCCCGAGAACGCCTTGCGGTTCGGCGAGATACCGCCCACCGAGATGCCGCCGAAGCCCACACCGTGATAACCGCGCTCGCGGCCGATCAAACGTGTGCGCTGCCCTTCGCCGCGCGCACGGTGGTACGCCAGCGCAATCTTGAGCGCCGTGTCCACGGCTTCGGAACCGGAGTTGGCGAAAAAGATGCGGTTCAGCCCTTCCGGCATGATCTCGGCGACCTTTTCTGCCGCGCGGAACGCCAGCGGGTGGCCCATCTGGAAGGTGGGCGCGAAATCCAGCGTGGCCGCCTGGGTGGCGATTGCGTCGACGATTTCCTTGCGGCTGTGCCCGGCGTTCACGCACCAGAGGCCAGCCGTTCCATCCAGCACTTCTCGGCCGTCGGCGTCGCGGTAATACATGCCTTGGGCCGACGTCAGCAGGCGCGGCGCGGCCTTGTACTGGCGGTTGGCGGTAAACGGCATCCAGAAGTACGACAGGTCGGTGGTTTCCAGGGGGTGCGGTGCGGGTTTCATCGGTCACTCCGAAAACAGCGGAAAAGGGAAGGGACTGGCGGGCCAGCCGTTGGAGCAAACTGTACAGAGTCGAATCCGAGACGGACATGCACAGATGATGGTTCTATAAGAAACTGTATAGGCGCCCATCACTGCTCCCACGCTGCATCGCAACATGCAACTCGAACTCGATCCTTCTCATCCTCAGCGTACGTTGGTCGACCAGATCGTCCAAGGCATTCGTGCGGCCGTCGACAGCCACGCCCTGCTGCCGGGCACGCGGCTGCCCTCGGTGCGCAAGCTCGCCCAGGCCCACGACGTGAGCACCTTTACGGTGGCGGAGGCCTATACACGGCTGGCGGCACTGGGCGCCATCGTGGCGCGGCCGCGCTCCGGCTACCTGGTGGCGGCGCGCACGCCGACCCAACCGGCGCCCGTGGCCCCACGCTGGGAGCCGCCCACGCTCAATGCGGCGTGGCTGCTCTCGGATGTGTTTGCCGATCGCTCCATCGCCGTCAAGCCGGGCTGCGGCTGGCTGCCGAATGACTGGCTCGACGAGCGCGGCGTGCAGGAAGCCATGCGCGGGGTCAGCCGCGTTTCTGCGCTGCGGGTGGCAGGCTACGGACACCCGTGGGGCTATGCCCCGCTGGGCGAATACGTGGCGCAGTCGCTTGCGCTGCGGGGGCTGCCGGTGGAACGCTCGCAAGTGCTGCTGACGAGCGGCGCCACCCAGGCGCTCGACCTGATCGTCCGCACCTTGTTCAAGGCCGGCGACGTCGTCGCCGTGGATGACCCGGGATACTGCAACGTGCTCCAGGTGCTCAAGCTGGCCGGCCTGCGGGTGGTCGGGGTGCCACGCACACCGGATGGGCTCGACACAGCGGCACTGGAGACCATCCTCCGGGCGGACGATGCCGACCGGCCCCGCGCCCTCTTCACCAGCTCCGTGCTGCAGAATCCCACCGGATCGTCGATGACCGCGCAGAACGCTTATCGCGTGCTGCAACTGGCCGAACAGCACGGCCTCTGGATCGTTGAAGACGATCTGCACCGCGAACTGGCCGATCCCGCCGCGCCAATGCTGGCGGCGCTCGACGGCCTGCGCCGCACGTTGTACGTGAGCGGGTTCTCCAAGACGATCTCGCCCTCATTGCGCGCGGGCTATGTTGTGGCCGACGCCGCCATCACGCGCGAGCTGGCGCGTACGAAGATGGCGGTGGCACTGACCTCGTCGGAGATCACCGAACGCATCGTGCATGCGTTTGTCACCCGCCCCTGTTATGCCGAACACGTGGCGCGGCTGATTGCGCGGCTTGCAGAGGCACACACGCACGTCGAAGCGCGCATGCGCCAACATGGTGCTGAACCGTTCGATACGCCGGGACGGGGCCTCTTCCTGTGGGCCCGGCTGCCCGGCCAGGCAGATGCGTCGGCACTGGCCAATCGGGCCATCGACCACAACATCTGGCTCGCACCGGGGCAATATTTCAGGCCGCATGACGAACCCAGCGGATGGTTACGCTTCAACGTCGCATATTCGGCCGAACCGGCGCTCTGGGCATTCCTCTCCCGTGCCTGAGGGCTATCCTGCGTGCGTCGCAATGACGTATTGCATGCAATCAATCACGTGGTGGGCACTCAAACGTGAAATCGGCGTGACCGGATGGTTGCAGCGTCACAAATGCGCGACACGATGCGCTGTCGCCTACCGTTCTCTTGCGCCGTACCGATTCCCAACGCCACTTGCAGCCCGACCTGCACAAGGAGTGCCATGGACATCAAGACCGTCCGCGAAACCGCCTTCGCGATGCCGCTTACGAGCCCCGCCTACCCGCCGGGCCCATACCGCTTCATCCACCGCGAATTCTTCATCATCACGTACCGCACCGACCCGGCCAAGCTGCGCGCCATGGTACCGGAACCGCTCGAGGTGCCCGAACCGCTGGTCGCCTACGAGTTCATCCGCATGGCCGACTCCACCGGCTTTGGCGATTACACCGAAAGCGGCCAGGTCATCCCGGTCACCTACGAAGGCAAGCCCGGCACGTACACGCTGGCGATGTACCTGGACGACCATCCGCCCCTGGCCGGCGGCCGTGAAATGTGGGGCTTCCCAAAGAAACTCGCCTCGCCCAGGCTCTTGACCGACAAGGACACGCTGATCGGCACGCTCGACTACGGCCCCGTGCGCGTGGCAACCGGCACCATGGGCTACAAGCACCGCGAGCTGGATCTGGCCGAGCAGAAACGCCGCCTGGAGCGCCCGAACTTTCTGCTCAAGATCATTCCGCACGTGGACGGCAAGACCGCGCGCATCTGCGAGCTGTCGCGCAACTACATGATCGACATCGACATGAAAGGCGCCTGGACGGGACCGGCATCGTTGGAATTGGCGCACCATGCGCTGGCGCCCGTGGCCGAACTGCCCGTGCTCGAGATTGTCGAAGCCCGACACATCATTGCAGACCTGACCCTTGGCATGGGCGAGGTCGTGTTCGATTACCTGGCGCAGTAGCACCTGCCCAAGGCCATTCTTATCCCCGTCACCGCCAACCCTCGGAGTACACACATGTCTGATTTGAAAGGCAAAGTCGCTGTCGTCACGGGTGCCGCCAGCGGCATCGGCAAGCAGATCGCCCTCACGCTCGCCAATTCGGGTGCGGCCATCGCGATCGTTGACCTGAACGAAGACGGCGCCAAGGCCGTCGCCAAGGAGATCACCGATGCCGGCGGCAAGGCCATCGGCCTGCGCATGGACGTGACCGATGAACAAGCCGTGGACAGCGGCATCGATCGCGTGGCCGAAGAACTCGGCTCGGTCGACATCCTCGTTTCGAACGCCGGCATCCAGATCGTCAACCCGTTCGTGAGCTACTCGTTTGCCGACTGGAAGAAGATGCAGGCCATCCACGTCGACGGCGCATTCCTGACCACGCGCGCCGCACTGCGCCACATGTACAAGGACGACCGTGGCGGCGTGGTCATCTACATGGGCTCGGTGCACTCGCACGAGGGTTCGCCGCTCAAGTCGGCCTACGTGGCCGCCAAGCACGCACTGCTCGGCCTGAACAAGGTGCTGGCCAAGGAAGGCGCCGCACATAACGTGCGTTCGCATGTGGTGTGCCCCGGTTTTGTGCGCACGCCGCTGGTCGAAAAGCAGATTCCCGAGCAAGCGAAGGAACTCGGCATCAGCGAAGAAGATGTCGTGAAAAAGGTCATGCTGGGTGATACCGTGGACGGCGTGTTCACCACGGTGGAAGACGTGGCCGAGACGGTGCGCTTCCTGGCCACGTTCCCGAGTGCCGCGCTGACCGGCCAATCGTTCGTGGTGAGCCACGGCTGGTTCATGCAATAAGTCTCTGCACACGCAAGGAGGTTGGAGGAGATATGCCCGCACCCAAACTACGCGTGGCCGCAACCAAGCGGCCCACGCCGGCAGAGTCGTCACGCCCCGCCGATGCGCCGCTCACCACGGCACAGCGCATCGTGCTGCCGGCGTACGAAAACATCGCGCTGGTGTTGCAAGGCGGCGGCGCGCTTGGCTCGTACCAGGCCGGCGTGTTCGAAGGGCTTGACGAAGCCGGCATCGTGCCGAACTGGATCGCGGGCATCTCCATCGGGGCGCTGAATACGGCCATCATTGCCGGCAATGCCCCCGAGCATCGGCAAGCGAAGCTGCGTGAGTTCTGGCAGATCATCACGCAGCCGACGTTTTCGCCGCCGCTGCCTGACATCCTGGAAAACGCCTGGTTTGACGGCAATGCGCATCTGCGTAAATGGCTGACCGCCATGCAGGCCGCCGATACGCTGCTCGAGGGCCAGCGCGGCTTTTTTACGCCACGCTTTCCTGCCCCGCTGCCCGCCAACGAAGTCGACCCGCTCGAAGCCAGCTATTACGACACCACGCCGCTCAAAGCGACGCTGGAACGGCTGTGCGATTTCGATCGCATCAATGACGGCGGCATCCGCGTGTCGGTCGGCGCCGTAAACGTGCGCACGGGCAATCTGGAAGCGTTTGATAACACCGAGCGCCGTCTGCGCGCCGAGCACTTCATGGCATCGGGCGCGCTGCCGCCAGGCTTTCCACCCGTGCTGATCGACGGCGAGTATTACTGGGACGGCGGTGTCGTCTCCAACACGCCGCTGTCGTATGTACTCGGCTCAAAGCCACGCCGCGACACGCTGGTGTTTCAGGTGGACCTGTGGAGCGCGCTGGGCCCGGTTCCCAATACGATGATCGGCGTGGCCAGCCGGCAGAAGGACTTGCAGTACTCCAGCCGGACGCGGCTCATTACCGACTGGATGGAGCGCTCGCAATCGACGCGCCGGCTGATGCGCAAGCTGCTCGACCACCTGCCGCCCAAGGAGTTCGAGCGCACCCAGTGGTACAAGCACGCGCAGGAAATGGCCTGCACCAAGCGCTACAACGTCTTCCACCTCATCTACGCGGCCAAGGAACACGAAGGCCCCGGCAAGGACATCCAGTTCGGGCCGTCGACCATGCGCGACCACTGGGCCTCGGGCCTGGCGGACATTCGCGAATCGCTCTCACACCCGGAGTGGCTGGAGATGCCCGATAACGACACGGGCTTCGTCACGCACGACATCCACCGCCATCCGAGCGTGGAGCGGGAAGACAAGCGGCTCTGAACAGGCTATTGCGTCAGGGCCGGCGCACGCAATGCAGTCGACAGCGGCGGCCGCGGCAGCGCGGCCGTCCAGGCACGGCGGATCACCGCGCTGATCTGCTTGTAGACCTCTTTCGAGATCACCGTTTCGGCCAGCATTGTGTCGATCTTGCTCTGGCCAATGTACAGCGCGAACAGCACCAGCAGGCGCTTCTCCAACGCTGCGCTGTAGTCGCCGAACTTTTCTCGCAGCTCTGCGAGGCCCTCTTCTGCTGCCTCGATCCGGGCAATCAACACACCATCGAGCACGTCTGCCATGCGTTCGCCCAGCACGGGCTGCAGCGACGCACGGTTATACGCGCGCAAGCGTTCGAGGACCGTCTGGCGGCAAATGAGCAATTCAAAGCGATCGGCCAGCGCATTGGCCAGCGGGCGGTCGATATGCATCACGCGGTGCAGCCACACCGCAAATCGGTAGCCGGCGTGCTTGGCCAGGATGCGCCGCGATGCACGCTTGTAACCCAGGCGCCCTTCCGTGCGGGCCGCGTCGATCATGTCGGCGGTGTTACGCATCATCGCGTCGAGGTTGCGGATCGAAATCAAACCGTTGCCGTACTCGGGAATCAACTCGCGCTCGCGCGTGGCCAGCGACACAAGGCCAATGGTCAGGCGCTCGCGTTCGGACAGCGCTTCCTCGAGGTTCAGCTCGACCGCGCCGGCCGCGACCTCTCGCCGATACACCTCCGCGGCACGATCCGTCGCACCTGACGTGAAATGAAAATGCCCGCCGATGCGGCGCATGATCAATTCCACCTCCTCCGTCGACATGTTCAGCGCCTGACCTTGCAGGGCCTGCTCCTGTGGCGACAACTGATCCAGCCCAAGTTGGCGCATTACCCAGCGCAGCGTGGCGCCGTTGAACAGAACGCTCACCAGCACAAAGCCTGTGGCCAGGACGGTGACGAAATGGCGATCCGCCTCGTGCACCGCCTGGTTTTCGGCCACACCCAGCGCCAGCACCAGCGTGACGGCGCCACGCAAGCCGCCCCATGCAATCGCGAGCTTGTAGGCATGGCTGACCGGCGCGGAGAGCTTGAGCCACGCAAGCGCCGGCAACAGGCCGAACAGCACCGCAAGACGCGCCGCAAGCGCTGCCAACACAATCACCGCCAGCCACACCGCGTCTTTCCACATCACGCCATGCAACAACTCCGGCACACGCACCGCAGCCAGCAAGAAGACCACCGCGCCGGCCAGCGCTGCAATCTGTTCCCAGATGAGTTGCAGGTGCGACCAATTGCGCGGCGTCAGGCGCGTGCGGCCCAACGCGCCAATCACAAGCCCCGCACACACCACGGACACCACGCCCGACACCCCCAGCACATCTTCGGCCACGAGATACAGCGGATACGGCAGCGCCAGCGTCCACGCAGCCTCGGCCTGGGCAATGCCTCGCAGCGCCGGCAGCAGGAATGCGGCGATCCGTCCGGCAATCAATCCGAACACCACGCCGCCACTGAACGCCTTGGCCAGCTCACGCAGGCCCGTGCCGATGGAGGCATCTCCGCCGTGCCCGGTCAGCATGGCAAGCAGCACGCCCATGATGGCAATGGCTGCGGCGTCGTTGAGCAGCGCTTCGCCCTCCACCAGCCGGATCAGCCGTGCCGGCGCGCCCACGTCGCGAAACACCGCGATTACAGCGGACGGATCGGTCGTGGCAATCATCGCGCCGAGCAGCAGGCACGTGACGATGCCGAACGGCGTGACGGCCGCCGCAGCCAGCCCGATCACGCCCGTGGCAACCACCACGGCCACGATGGCCAGCATCAGGATCGGCGCGGCATCCGGCGCCATGCTTCGTACATCCACCGACAGTGCTGCCTGAAACAGGAGCGGCGGCAGGAACAGCCACAGATACGCCTCTGCCGGCCAGCTCGGATCCACCAGTGGGGCGAAGAAGGTGGTCGCAAAGGCTGGTGCGCCGTTCCGCAACATCACATAGGCGCCGCCGATGCCGATGCCCGCCAGCGCCAGCAAGGTCGATTCCGGCAGCGTCAGACGCGAGGCCAGCATCTGCACCAGCGCCACCACGGCGAGCAAACCGCCCGCCACCAGCAACAGGATGACGACGCCGTTCACGAGGCGGTCTCCCGCGCAGCCAGCCAGTCTGCGCGTTCGGCATCGGTCAGGTCCGGCACAACGGCCGTGCCGGTTTCGGCAGCGGCCACGGCGGCTTCGAGCACGGCCATGACGGCCACGGCCTGCACGGGCGGAACCGGGTTTGCGCGCTGGCCGAAGATGGCATCGCGCACAGCGGCGTAGTAGGCACGCTGATCGCCCGCCGGCGTCGCCACGCGGGTTTCGGTCGAGGTGGCGCCGTCGATCAGCACGCCCGCGTCATCATCTACACCCCAGCCTTGCGCGCCGGGTTTCATGCCGGCCAGCAGTTGCGCTTCCTGCTGATCCATCCGGCGTTTGACAAACGAACCGCGTGTGCCGTGGACGATCCAACGCGGGGATCCACCCGCCACCAGCATGCTCGCGTGAAGGACGGCTCGACGCTCCCCCACATCCAACACGACATGCGCCCAATCCGGCGTTTCGGCGCCCGGCCGCTGGCGTGCAAACGAGGCGCTCACCGCATCGGGCAGCCCAAGCAGTTGCAGCGCTTGGTCGATCAGGTGCGGGCCCAGATCAAACCAGATGCCCGTGCCCTGCCCCGCTTGCTCGCGCCAGCGCGCGCGCACCTGCGGTCGATAGCGGTCGAAATGCGCTTCGACGTGCATGGCCTCGCCAATGGCGCCGCCCGCAATGGCGGCTTGCACGGCGAGGAAATCGCTGTCCCAGCGGCGGTTCTGAAACACCGACAGCACGCGCCCCGCGTCGCGCGCCACCCGCGCCAGATGCCGCGCTTCTGCCAGCGTGACGGTGAACGGCTTGTCCACGACGACATGCTTGCCCGCACGCAACGCCGCTTCTGCCAACGGCGCGTGGCGGTCGTTGGGTGCGGCAATGACGACGAGGTCGACGTCCGCATGCGTTGCCGCCGCTTCGGGCGTGCAGACCGTCGTATCCGGCCGTTCCGCATGTACCGCGTCAGGCCGGTTGGAACCGATGACCTGCAAATGCAGCCCGGGCGTGGCATCGATCAAGGCGGCGTGGAAGAGCTTGCCGGCGTAACCGTAGCCCACCAACGCAGCCCTCAATGGCATTTGATGTGATGAATGGGGCATGTTGAAAATTGGCAAAAACAGGCGACTCAGACGATGGCAGGGCAATTTAGTGCCCTATTGGCCGGCGATATACCGAAAAAATTGCCTAATCGGAGACCGGCAAACGTTATCCATCGTCAAAAGCGGGTCTTAACTCTCTTGTAAATAGGAATTGTTCTCATTATTATCTGCGCCTTCACATTCTGAAGGCGCCGCACCTCGGGGGAGGGAGTCGCGTCGTACTTTTCACTTTACGGGAACTGCAATGCCGCCGAAACGTTTGTGCCTGTCTCTGGCCGTCCTTGGAACGCTGCCGTTTGCCCAGATGGCAACCGCCGCCGACACCGTTGCCGCAGCCGATGCGGGCACGTTGCCGACTTCCACAGTCAAGGGCACGCGCAGCAGCACGAGCTACGACACGCCCATCGCCAACACCGCCACGAAGATTCCCGTGCCGCTGCGCGAGATTCCGCAGTCAGTGAACGTCGTGCCGCGTGCGGTGATTCAGGACCAAGGCGCGCTGTCGATCAACGACACGCTGCGCAACGTGCCGGGCGTGTCGGCCTCGCTGGGCGATGCGCAGCGCGATCAGGTGACCATTCGCGGTTTCTCGTCGATCAACGACCAGTACGTCGACGGCCTGCGCGACGATTCGCTCTACTTCCGCGACCTGTCCAACATCGACCGCGTTGAAGTGCTGAAGGGCCCGGCGGCCGTGCTGTATGGGCGTGGTTCATCGGGCGGCATCATCAATCGCGTGACGAAGAAACCGCTGGCGACGCCGCTGGCCGAAGTCGGTGTGGTGGTGGGCACGGAGCGCCAGAAGCGCGCGGAGTTCGACCTGAACACGTCCATCGACGACGACGCCATCCGCGCGCGCATCACCGGCGCCGTTGAAGATTCGGGTGGTTTCCGCAACGACTACTTCCTGCGCCGTCAGGCGATCTCGCCGTCGTTCCTGTTCAACCTGGCGCCCGATACCAAGCTGACGGTGCAGTTCGATTACCTGCACGACAAGCGCATCGCAGACCAGGGCGTGCCGTCCTACCGCGGCCGCCCCGTCGATGTACCCATCGGCACGCGCTATGGCTCGGCCGATGCGGGTGCCGGCAATGTGGAGTCCACCGTCAAGAGCGTGACAGGCACGCTGGACCATCGCTTCAACGATAAATGGTCGTTCCACAGCGTGGTGCGCAACTACGAATACTCGCTGGGCCGCAACAATTACACGACCGTCAGCCGCGTCACCGATGGGCCGATCCCGACCGTCACGCTATCCGTCAACCAGCGCAACCGGAACGACCGCGGCACGCTATGGCAGAACGAGCTGACGCAGAAGGCCGAGACCTGGGGCATCCAGCACACGCTGCTGTACGGCATCGAGCTGGGCTATCAGGACAAGAGCGACCGCGTGGCCGGCGCGCCGGGCACTACGACTTACAACCTCTTCAACCCGACGCTGCAGGTGTTGCCGACCGTCCCGGGCAACGCAGTGCCGACCAACTACGGCCTCTCGCACAACGAGACATATGCGGCGTACGTGCAGGACTTGATCAAGTTCTCGCCGCAATGGACGGTGCTGGCCGGCCTGCGCTATGAAATCCTCAAGCAGAGCCGCGACGACCTGACCCCGCGCAATGTCGATCTGTCACGCACCGACAAGCCGGTCAGCCCGCGCTTTGGCGTTGTGTATCACCCGATCGAGCCGCTCTCGCTGTATGCGTCGTACAGCCGCTCGTTCCAGCCGCTGGCCGATAGCTTCACCTTCTTCCCGAACAGCGGCGCGCTGGCTCCGCAATCGACCACGAACTACGAGATCGGCGCCAAGTACGACCTGTCTGCCGGCGCGAGTGTCACGGCCGCGCTGTTCGACATGAAGCAGACCAACCTGACGGCGGCGGATCCGGTCACGCTGCTGGGCGTGCCCATCGGCACCCAGCGCACGCGCGGCCTGGAGTTGTCGTTCACGGGCGAGATCGTGAAAACCTGGTCGCTGATGGCGAGCTACGCCTATCTGAACGGCCGCCTGGAAAACCCGAACGACCGCAGCGGTGGCGTGGCCGTCAACGGCAACCAGCCGTCCCTCACGCCACGGCACAGCGGCTCGGTATGGCTGAAGCACGACCTGCCGAACGGCTTCTACGTGGCCGGCGGCGTGCGTGCGGAAGCTGCGCGTTACGCATCGCAGTACAACCTGACGACGCTGCCCGGCTACATGACCGTCGACCTGGGCGCCGGTTATCGCAGCAAGCACCTTGATGTCACGCTGAACCTGCAGAACCTGTTCAACCGCGCGTACTACGTGTCGGCTCACGGCGCCGCCGAGAACTACAACATGCCCGGTGCCCCGCGCATGGCGCTGCTGGGCGTGCGCTACAAGATGTAAGCGTCGAACAGGCGAACGAGCGATGCTGCGACGGGTGCTGTTCCGCTTGCACTGGCTGATCGGGTTGTCGGCCAGCGTGGTGCTGGCCGTCGTTGGCGCCACCGGCGCGCTGATGGCGTACGAAGACGAACTGCTGCGCGCGCTCAACCCCGGCGTGCTCACCCTGCCCGCCCGCAGCGGCCCTGCGCGGACGCTGCCGCAAGTGGCGGCGCAGGCGCGCGCTGCCCTGCCGGACCGCCCCGTCACGTTCATCACCGCTGCGTCCGACCCCACCCAGCCATGGCGCGTCTGGTATGCGTGGCCGGCCGGTAAACACGGTGGCAGCAGCCGCGGTGAGCTGCGCTACATCGATGCCGCCACCGGCACCTTGCTGCCAGAAGCGCGCGCACAGCGCTTCTTTGCCACCGTCAAACTGCTGCACCGGACGTTGCTTGCCGATGAGATCGGCAAGCAGATCGTAGGTGCGAGCACGATAGGGCTCGTCGTGATGGCGCTGTCGGGCTTGTACCTGCGCTGGCCGCGTCGCGTCTCGAACTGGCGAAGCTGGCTTGTCATCCGGTGGAGCCGTGCGGGCCGCATCCGATGGTGGGACGTGCACACCGTCATCGGTACGCTGGTGTTGCCGCTGTATCTGCTGGCCGCCTTCAGCGGGCTGTATTGGGCCTATAACTGGTACCGCGATGGCCTGCAGCGCTTGGCCGGCATGCCCGTTGCCTCCAAGGCAAAACCGGTGGAAGTCCCGCGAAAACCGCTCGAAGATGCGGCAATTGAGCGCACGTGGAACGCTTTCCTCGACAACGCGTCGAACTATGGAACGGCCACCCTCCGTATCGACGATGCCCGCACGGGGCAGGTCGATATCAACTGGCTGCCGGCCGATGCTCCGCACGACCGCGCCTTCAACCGATTGACCCTGGACGCTGCTACCGGCGCCGTCCTGCGCAACGAATCCTTCGCTGCAAAGCCGCCAATGCAACGCCTGCTGGCAGGCATGTTGCCGCTTCACAATGGACGCTATTTCGGCCCGATCGGCGTCGTGCTAGTGTTGATCGGAGCGTTGATGCTGCCGGTATTTGCAGCAACAGGGTGGTGGCTGTATCTGGATCGGCGCCGACGCGTGCAACCTCAGCGTAAGCACGCATCCGGAGCGACACGTCCTTGCTGAACACGTTGGGACGTCGACGCGATGTCGGGCGCCTCAACACAACAAGGACAACACCATGGTGATCGAAAAATCCCGCGACCTTTGCCTGCGCCCGCTGGAGCGCAATGACTTGCGCTTCGTACACGAACTGAACAACGACGCGAAGATCATGCGTTACTGGTTCGAAGAGCCGTACGAAACGTTTACCGAACTTTCACAGCTCTACGACCGCCACGTGCACGACCAGCGCGAGCGCCGCTTCATCTGCGAGAACGATGCCGGCGAAGCCGTCGGCCTGGTCGAGTTGATGGAGTTGAACTACATCCACCGGCGCGGCGAATTTCAGATCATTATCGCGCCCGGCTGGCAGGGTCACGGCTATGCGTCAACCGCGACGCGACTTGCCATCGACTATGCATTCATGGTGCTGAATCTGCACAAGCTGTATCTCGTGGTCGACGTAGTGAACGAACGCGCGATCCATGTGTACGAAAAATGCGGCTTCCAGCGCGAAGGTGAACTCATCGAGGAGTTCTTCAGCAATGGCGCGTATCACAACGCGCTACGCATGTGCGTGTTCCAGCGCGACTACGTCAAGTCGATCGGCGGCGCCAACTGACGCACGGCCGCGGGGCCCTACGCCGTGCGCAGCCATGCATGCAATTCGCGCTGCCCGACCTCGGTCATGTTCAGTGCACGCGAATGCTTCTGCCGCGCCAGCCATCCCAATGCGATGCAGCGCTCCGCCACGGCGGCACCGAGCGCGCCTGCCAAATGCGGGCGACGCTCGCTCCAATCCATGCAGCCATAAGCAAAGCGGCGCCGGCCGTTGCGCAACGCACTCACATCGACGCCGATGGCGGCCAGCGCCTGCTCACCCTCGGGCGTGACGTCGTAGGCGCCGTGGATTGCATCGAGCTGCGTCAGCCAGCCGCGCGACAGCAGTTTCTCCGACACCTCGGTGCCGAGCTGCCCGGCCAGGTGGTCATAGCACAGGCGTGCCGCACGCAGGTTTTCAGGCACGACTGATCGCCGCGGGTCAGCAGGTTTTTCAGGCGCAACCACCAGCAGCGATTCGATCATCTCCGCCACCGCCGGAGAGCGCAGCCCGAAGTATTTGTAGCGTCCGCTCGACAACGAGGTGATGAGCGCATCGGCCTCAAGCCGGCGCAAGTGCGCGCTGGCCGTGGCGGGCTCCACGCCGGCCCCGTAGGCGAGTTCCTTGGCAGTCAGGGAGCGGCCTTCCATCAACAGCAGCAGCATGCGGATGCGGGTGGGGTCGCCAATGGTGGCTGCCACGCGGCCGATGTCCGGCTGCGTGGTCGATTCAGTGGCTGAGGAAGATGCGGTCATGGTTCGTTGGGGACCAAACTGTTGGCACGTGACTGGCGAGCGGCCAGTGCAGACAATGAGAGCCATCTTACTCCCGCGCCCCACGCTGATGATTGCCCTCAACACCGCCCCGCCCGCTGATGTGCTGCAAGCCATCGTGCATGCCGATCCCGCTCCCTATTACGCCGAACTTGCAGCACAACGCCCGTTTTTCTTCGACGCCGCCCTGTGCTGGTGGGTCGCCGCCAGCGCTGAAGCCGTAGACGCGGTGCTGAGCAACGCCGCCTGCCGCGTACGACCTGCCGATGAGCCCGTGCCCAAAGCCGTGGCCGCGACTCCCACGGGCGAATTCTTCGGCCGCCTCGTGCGCCAGATCGACGGCCCAGACCACAGTGCACGCAAAGCCAAGGTGATGACTGCGTTGGGCCGCTTGGATGTGTCTACGCTGGCGGGCCACGCGCAACGGCATGCGCGCACTGCGCTGCCCGAGGCAGCAAGCCTGGATGCCGCGCTGGATACCGATGCCCACTTTCGCGTGCCGCTCGCCACGATGACGCACACGCTGCTGGGCAATGGTGCCGATGCGCCTGCCTGCCAGGCTGACATTGCCGCGTACCTGGCAGCGCTGAGCCCCGGCGCCAGTGCAATCGCTGTCGCACAGGCTGATGCCGCCGTCGGCCGCTTGCAGCAGCGCTTTGCCGACTCGCCGTTCGCCGGCGCTGACGCTGACGATGACAGCGACGCCGACATCGCCAATCTCGCCGCCCTGCTTGCGCAAACCTACGACGCCTGCGCGGGGCTGCTCGGCAACTGCATCGTCGCGCTGTCGCGGCACGCCGGGTTGACTGCCCGGCTGCGCGCCCAGCCCGATGCCATCGAGCCCTTCGTGCGCGAAGTCCTGCGCCGCGACGCGCCGGTGCAGAACACACGTCGCTTCGTCGCGCACGATGTTGAGCTGCTCGGCCACCCGCTGCGCGCGGGCGACAAGATCCTGGTGCTGCTGGCCGCTGCCAATCTGGATGGCACAACCAACCCGGACCCGCTACGCTTCGACATCGACCGGACAGCGCCGCGCCTGTGGACGTTCGGCGGCGGCGCGCACCGCTGCCCCGCCGATGCATTGGCAACCACCATCGCGCGCGAAACGGTGCGGCATCTGCTGAGCCTGCAGGAAGTCGACCGATGGCTTGCCGGGCTCGGCGAGGTGGCATACCGCCCTTCGCCCAATGCGCGCATTCCCCGTTTTCAAGCTTGAAGTTGCACCAAACAACACATCACGAAGACACCCCACAGGAGACTTGCCATGATCGCCGTCATCTTTGAAGTCGAGCCCGCACCGGGCCAGCGCGACACCTACCTCAACCTGGCCGCACGGCTGAAGCCGCTGCTTGAGCAGGTGGACGGCTTTATCTCGGTAGAGCGGTTCCAGAGCATCACGAACCCCGACAAGATGCTCTCGCTATCGTTCTTTCGCGATGAAGAGGCCGTCAAGGCGTGGCGCAACCTGGAGCAGCATCGCGGCGCACAGCACGTCGGCCGCGACCGCGCGTTTGCGGACTACCGCCTGCGCATTGCCCACGTGGTGCGCGACTACGGCATGACCGAGCGCGACGAAGCCCCGACTGACAGCCGAGCGGAGCACGCCTGAGCGCAGGGCAAGGCGCCCCTGCAGGCCCGATGTGACGCCTTTTGCCCCCACCGGGCACCACCTTTGCTTAATCAGTCAGCACCCGCACGGCGGAGCACGCTACACCGCGGCCTCGGCATGCTGCCGTGCGCAACGATTGCAAAGGAATTGTCATGAATACTGCTTCTCATGAGGCTGCGGGTGAGCTGCAAGTCGCTCCAGCCCGCGCCGTTCAAAGCCCGGTGCGTTATGCCGTGGTCGGGGCTGGGTGGATTTCCCAGGCTGCATTTCTGCCCGGCGTCGCGCAGAGCGGCAACTCCGTCGTTACGGCGCTGGTCACGGGCGATGAGGCCAAGGCCACCGCACTGGCCGATCGCTACGGCATCCAGCATGTCCACGGCTATGCCGACTACGACCAGTTGCTTGCCTCGGGCGACATCGACGCAATCTACCTCGCGCTGCCCAACGACATGCACCGGCAGTACGCCCTGCCCGCCCTGCAGCGCGGCGTCCACGTTTTGCTTGAAAAGCCCATGGCCACGAGCGAGGCCGATTGCGAAGCGATGATCGAGGCAGCCCGGGCCGGCAACGCGAAACTGATGATCGCCTATCGGCTGCATTTCGAGCCCGCCACGCTGGCCGCCATTGAGCTTGTACGTACGGGCAAACTGGGCCGCATCCGCGCGTTCTCAGCCATGTTCAGCCAATCGGTGGCGCCGTCCAACCACCGCGCCAATCACGGCTATTGGGCCGGGCCCGTCTCGGACATGGGCGTGTACCCCATCAACGCGGTGCGTAATCTCTTTGGCGAAGAGCCCATCGAGGTGTCGGCCTGTGGCGTGCGCGACCCCGACCTGCCGTTCAACTTCGACGACACCGTCAGCGTCACGCTGCGCTTTGCCGACCACCGCGTCGCCCAGTTCGTTGTCAGCTACAGCGGCGCGAGCATCGACCAATACCGCATTCTCGGTACCAAGGGGGATCTGGAAGTCTCGCCGGGCTTCATGTTTGGTGTGGGGCTTAAATACCGGGCCACCATCGACGGCAAGACGCATGAACAGGCGTTTGACGCGACCGACCAGTTTGGCGGCGAACTGCAGTACTTCTCGGACTGCATCCTCAACAACCGGGAGCCGGAGCCCAACGGCGAGGAAGGCTTGGCTGACGTGCGCGTACTGGCCGCCATCGAACGCGCGCTGGAATCCGGGCAGCCGCAAAACCTGGGGCCGTTCCAGCGCCAGGGCCGCATGGAGACTGCGCAGGTGCGCAAGCTGCCGCCCGTGCCGTCGCCGGAACTCGTGGACGCGGCAGAACCCGGCAAAGGATAAGAAAGACCAAGAAAGGAAAACGCCCGCGACGAACGGCGGGCGTGGGATTCAGGATTTACAGATTGATGCGCTGGACGGCGTCGCGCATGCGCTTGCGTATCGAGACATCAGAGTTGGTGTTGCTGCTCGAGCCGTCGGTCTCCATGGCGTTATCGCACCGCCACTCGGTGGCCTCGCCGTTGTCGGTCAGCGCACAGACGCGGTGGGTCCAGCGGTCCCACACAAACACATCGCTGCCGGCCTCACCGGAAAGCAGCGGCTCAAAACGGTACATCCACAAGTACCCAACACCCAGCAGGGTGACCAGAAAGATCGCCATCCAGGACGCTTTGATTCGGCGCCACATTCTCATTTCTCCTCGCGGAGCCGCTGCGCCGGACGCGTTTGACAGTGCGTCGCTGGGCCAAAAGCGCGGTGCTCCGAGGGGCAAATCGTAACATGGGGCGCACCCCTGCCCGTCTCGGGCGGGCAGCCTATGCAGCCGTACCACGACAGCAGCAACCGTATGGGAGCGTCAGTTGAAGATGTCCTGCCGGTAGCGTCCGGATTGCATCTGCGCGGTCAGCCAGTCCGACGCGGTCGGCAGATCGCTGCCGTGGCGCGCCTGGTGCATGCGGATCAATGTGTCGCGCACGGCTGGCGCCATCGCACGGCCATCGCCACACACATACAACGTGGCGCCGGCATCGAACGCTTTCCACACGGCTTCGCGCGCATCCCATAGCGCGTGCTGCACAAAGCGATGCGGATGCTCCGCCACGCAGGAATACGCGGGAAAAACCCGTACCACACCCGCGTCTTCCCATGCTCGCAAGGTGTCGCGGTACAGAAAGTCGTGGTCGGGGTGGCGACAGCCGAAGCAGAGCAACGACGTCTCCACCGCTTCACCTGCCGCCTGCTGCGCGGCGCGTTCTTCCAGGAATCCACGGAACGGCGCGATGCCTGTGCCGGCGCCGATCAGCACCATCGGCTTGCTGGCGTCTGCTTCGGGTGCGAACGGCGGATTGGGCGTGCGCACGGCGGCAGCGATCTCCGCGCCTGCACGCAGCATCATCAGGTAGGTCGATGCCGTCCCACGATACGTACCCACCCCTGACCAAGCCGGCCCCGACACCGTGCCCACGGTCAACGCGGCCACACCCGGTGACACCCGCGCCGACGACGCAATGGAATAGAAACGCGGACGCATCGGCCCGAGCCGCGCGAGAAATGCCTCCAGCGTCAGCTCGATCGCGGGGAAGCGGATCAACAGATCAAGCACGCTCACGTGCGGAGCCTGAATGTCACGGTCGAAGCGCTCGGCTGCCTGATCGCCTTCCAGCCAGACGGCGAGTTGGCCTCGCGTGAACGGGCAGCGCGTGGCCGCGTGCAGCGCGGTGATATCGCGCACGGTGGCCGTGTCCTGCAGCTCGACGAAATCGCGCAGCAGTTGGCGCACGGACACCGGCTGGTTGAGCGGCAAGTGCCGCACGTGCGCATGGCGTGCGGTCAGGGTGACGAGCGCATCGCCCTCCAACGCAAGCCGCGCGATGGCCGCGTCGACACGGTCATCGGCATTCCGTGGGTAGACGGCGAGGTGGTCTCCGGTAGCGTAGGTCATGCCATCGGGCAACCGCACGGTGAGGTGGCGCGTCGGGCCGCGCGGGGCTTCCTGCGCGAAATCCCACAGGCCGGTGGCGTCGCTGACGAGTTCTTCATTGGCGAGCACCGTCATCGCGCGAGCGGCGGGCGGCAGCGTGGCGGCACGGAGCGCGTCAGGCGCGACGTAGTCAACGTGGACCGATGGGCCATCGGCTTGTGCCTGACGGGCGCCCAGGGCGCTCCACAGGCTGCGCGTCCAGGCCTCGACGGCGGCGTCGAAACCGGCGTTGCCGTCAGCTTCGCCGCGCGGCACGATAGCTTGCGCGCCGGCTGCCGCAAGCATCGCTTCCACGCGCTTTGGAAACGCCTGGAACGCAGGCCATTGCGAGTTGCCGCAACCCAGGACGGCATAGCGCAAGCCGGTTGCCTGCCTGGTGAGTGCAGCGGCGGCATCGAGCCGCGCCTCCAAGGTGCGGGCGCTGTCCGGCGCACGGCCGTTGTAGGTGGCGGCCACCACGATCAGCACGCCCTGCTGCGGCAGCGCGTCGGCAATGGCATCCAGCGGCGCCACCTTGGCGTCGAAGCCGGCCCGCGAGGCAGTGGCGGCAAGCTGTTCGGCGATGTCCTGGCAAGTGCCCAGGCTGCCGCCATACAGCACGTGCATCGGTTCGCCGCCGCCGGCAAGCGCGCATTCGGCGTCCACTTTCGTCGTGGCTTCGGCGCGCGAAGGCGCGGCAATCGACAGCCGCTCGCGCGCATTGCGCAGCCGCGCGCGCAGGCGGAAACCGTCCGGTTTGAGCGTCAGCGTTTCCTTGATCTGGAAGCCGTAGTCGTACGGGTCGGACAGCGCAAAGCGCTGCAGGATCACGGCAAGCGCCAACTTGGCTTCGGTCAGCGCAAACTGGCGGCCGATGCAGGCGCGTTCGCCGTTACCAAAGGGCTTGTAGGCGTGCGGGTGGAGCCTGGCTTCGTTCTCGGGCAGGAAACGGTCGATATCGAAGACTTCGGGGCGATCCCACACCGCCGGATCGCGATGCAGCGCCAGCAGCACGGTCACCACGCGCTGGTCCTTGCGGATGGCGTAGCGGCCGCCAATGCGCGTGTCTTCATACGGCGCCACGCCAAAGCTCGGGGCGGTTGGCCACAGGCGCAGCGTTTCCTTGAGCACGCGCTCGATCACATCCAGCTGCGCGAGGTGCGCATACTGCGGCACGGTATCGCCCGGCAGCACGCGGTCAACCTCGGCATATGCCTGCGCCAGCACGGCCGGATGGCGCAGCAGCATGTAGAGCGCAAAGGTCAGCAAGCCGCTCGTGGTTTCATGCCCGGCAATCAGGAAGGTGATGACCTGGAAGCGGATGTTGGTGTCATCCAGCGGCTCGTCCGACACGGGATCGCGCGCGTTGAGCATCAACCCCAGCAGGTCGCTCGCGCCCACGCCGCCATCTTTTGCCTGACGGCGCGCGCGGATCACCTCGTCCACCAGTTGGTGCATGGCGGCCACATCGTGCTCGAACCGCCGATGGTGCTCGCGCATGAAGCGGTCTTTGAGCGGCAGGCGCGTGAGCTTGCCCATGGCTTCGGACAGCACACCCACCATGGCCGCCAGGAACGGATGCAGCTCCGGCGTATTGAACGAATCAAAGCGGTACCCGAAACCCGCCAATGAGATGGTGTCGAGCGTGAGCCGCGTCATGTCGTCGGCCACGGGGATATCGGCGTCAGGCCCCTGGCGCGCCCATTTGTCAGCCAGCGCATTGGCCACTTCGAGCATCACGTCGAAGTAGCCCTTCATCGCACGCTGGCTGAAGGCCGGCAGCAGAATGCGATGCGCCTTGCCCCAATTGGGCTCGTCCTGATGCGCCGTGAACAGCCCGTCGCCCGCGCCCGCCCGCAGGAACGACAGCGGCGGGCCGATCAGCTTGCGAAAGCGCGTTTCGTCGCACAGTTCAGCCACCAGATCGGCGGAATAGACGAACGGCACGCGCCGCCCGGCAAAGTCGAGCTGGTAGAGGCCTTGGGGAAACTGACGGCTGGTTTCCAGAAGCGTCTGGGCCAGGCGGTCTTTCGGGAGTTGCAGCAGGTTGCCCAGCCACGGCAAGCCCTTGGGCTGGGGGATAGGCTCCGCCGCAGCGGGCGAGGCATCGGCAGGTAACTCGGAGGCGGAACGCATGCGCGGTCGACTGCGAAAATGGGTTGTCCGCCAATGTACGCGCCGCCCCGCTACGCATCAAACAAAGTCGCCATGTTTGAATGCGGTCCCCTAAAAGTGAATCGGGCGACCCGCAGGCCGCCCAATCCGGGACGATGCAAAGCGCTGGATCAGCGACGGCGCGGCTGCGAATTGAACGGCGCGTTGACCTGGGCTTCGAGTTCGCGAATCTGACGCTGCAGTTCGTCGACGCGGGCGCGGGCGGCACGGCGTTCGGCATCCAATGCCTCGGCTTCCGTTCGGGCGACCTTCTGCCGTTCCTGCGCCTGGGCCTGCTGCTGACGCTGGATGTCCAGGTCGGTCTTCAGGCCACGGAGCTTTTCCTGCTGCGCGGCAATCTGGCGCTCGGAACGCTCTTTCTGGGCTTCCAGGCGGATGCGCTGCAGCTCCAGATCCGCCATCGTTCGGGTCTGCTTGGCGAAGTCGCTGTACAGGCGCTCGGCAGAGGCTTCATTGGTGGTCTTGATGACGCGCCACAGGTCTTTCTGCTGGAACAGCGTGACGTAGTACGTCAGGTCACTCTGGGCAAACAGCAGGCTGGCGCCGTAGGCCCCGTTATAGGTGGTGCGCAGCTCTGACAATTCATGCGCCTGCATGCGCTGTTGCAACTCGAATACGGCGCTGGCCGATGCCGGACCTTCAGTGCGGGCCGCGCCGACGGGCGTGGCGCCGGGGCTGGCGGCGGGTGCCGTGGCGGCCGGTTGACCAACCGTGGCAGTCAACGCCGGCACAGGCGCGGCGGCAGCAATCGGTGCAATGGCGGTGGGCGGCGCAGCCGAACTTTGCGCCACGGCCGATGTGCAGGCGGCCGTACCAGCCATGACTGCGATTGCGGCCGCAATGGCCAATCCCCTCTGAAACGCCCGGTGCGACGCTTTCCCTGATTGTTGTTTTGTTCTCATCTCGACCCTGTGGATTCTGCGCAGGTGTTGCAGCCAAAAACTATACGCGATCCGCCGCCCAAGTGGCGTGCCGGGCGCCCGCCGCGCGGTAGGGTGTTGTATGGCGTCACTCAAGCTCGCGCAGCTCGGCCTCGCCGTCGGCGATCTGGTATTTGCGCATCTTTTCCCACAGCACCTTGCGGCTGATGCCGAGCGTGGCGGCGGTGTCCTGGCGGCGCCAGTTGTTGGCGTCTAGTGCCGCGAGGATACGGCGGCGCTCCTCTTCGCCACCTGCCCCCCCATTTCCACCGCTGCTGCGCTCGCCATAGCCGCCGTGGCTGCCATTACCGCCCTCGCGCTCGAAGGCGTCGCGCTGCAGGCCGGCGAACAGCGGCAGGATGCGCGCTTCGTCCCAGCGACCGAACTGACGCAGCGTGATGCCGATGCGCTCGGCCAGGTTGCGCAACTCGCGCACATTGCCGGCAAAGTAGGCGCGAGCGACCGACGTCCGCACCCATTCAGGCACAGGCGGCATGGCATCGAAGGTCTTGTCGCCCAGCAAATGCCGCAGGAACGAGAGCAGCAGCGCGATCTTGTCGTCCGCGCCGCGCTGCTCCAGGCTGGGGATGCGCAGCTCGATCACGGCCAGGCGGAAGTAAAGATCGGCGCGGAATTTGCCGGTGGCGACCATCTCGCGCAGGTTCTTGTTGGTGGCGGCCACCAGGCGGAAATCCAGCTTGACGGGCACCGTTGACCCCAGCCGCGTGCATTCGCTGTCTTCGAGCACACGCAACAGCTTCACCTGCTGATACAGCGGCAGGTCGCCCAGCTCATCGAGGAACAGCGTGCCGCCATTGGCCTGTTCGAAGTAGCCGCGGTGCGCGTACATGGCGCCCGTGAACGCGCCCTTGGCATGGCCGAAGAACTGCGATTCGAACAGCCCGTCGGGAATCGCGCCGCAGTTGACCGCCACAAACGGCCCCTTGCCGTAGACGCTGTTCTTGTCGTGCAGCAGGCGCGCGATGCGTTCCTTGCCGGCGCCGGTTTCACCGTAAAGCATGACGTTGCTGTCGCAATCGGCAAAGGTCTCGACCTGCTCCAGCAGCCCGTGCATGGCCGGCGATGCAGCCACGAGGTCGCTCTGGTCCTGCGCCTGAGCCTGCGCAGACGACATCGACGGCAAGACCTTGCTGATCTGCGCGCGGAGTTCGGTCGCGCCAAAATCCGGCCCAAGCACGTACGTGTATTCGGGTGGAAAGCGGCTCGAATCATGCTGCGTATCCGCCGCCACCCAGATCACCGGCATGCCTTGCGCAGCCTGCCAGTCGAGCACCGTAAAGCCACCGCTTTCGACCACCGATGCGCTGATCACCGCCACCGCCGGCTTCAGCCGAGGCTCGGCCGGCTGAAAATCGATCCCACCCGCGCGGATCACCTCCGCCCCGAACGGCGCCATGAACCGCGCCACACGATCGGCAATGTCGTGACGGCCTTCCCAGACAAAAATCTCAAGCGTTTCGTACGCCCAGCGATCGGTTTTCATGTCGTCGCTTCCATATCAGTAAACCAACTCGACGGCGTCGCAGTCGAGGGAGAGGAGTTTGATGTCGGCGTAGCCGAGTTGGATGCCGAGGACCCCTAGCAGTGGACTGAGAAGAGCATCCAGGGTCGTCCCTACAAACGCCAATACCGGCGCTATGAGCGGCGCAAGATCAGGACCTAAGGGGATGGTTCCTCCGAGCGGGAGCGTCACCGTTAGTTGGAGCTGATTCAGGTTGCTGTTCAAGATGGAACTGAAGACGCCCTGCGTCGCAACGCGCGGCGGAGACTTACCGCTGGTATCCGTTTGAGGACTCAGCCCAATCTGCGTTGCGGCAATGGTTTCGTCGCCCCAATTGGAGTTGGCGGTCGGCGATACGTTGGCTTTGATACTCACGGCTCCAAGCAGCCCCAAATCGACCAAAGGCGCGGGAGTTGCTTTTGAGCAATCCATTGGACCACTGACCGCCTTATCTGCATTGGTGGCGATACACACGGATGCGGGTTGGGGTTGCGCAGAAATCGTCGCTGTTGAGTTTGTACGAGGAACCGTGCAGTTATTCGACTTCGCGTGGGCCTGGGCTGCTGCGACCTGTAGGCCAATGGGCACACTCACAGCGAGCAATCCTGGCGCGCCAACCACCACTCCCACGCCCAATCGCACTTGCGCTGTCCGCGCTTGCGTCCTCCACTGCCCAGCGTTCGGCCCTGACAAGAACTGTCCCGGAGGCCCCACCGCGATGGCCGGCGGCTCGATGATCTTCAGCGACAGCGTGACCGCCCCCAAACCAACAAGGTTCAGCGTAACGGGCGCCACATTCACGGCCGACTTGCTATTCGCGATCTGCGCAGCCGTTGTCAAAAGGTCGAGCACGTTGACCGTGGCATTGAGTGCGGCCTGTTCATTGCCCGCCAGCGCCAGCACTTGCAGCAGCCCCGGCGACGAGGCGCCGCCATCTCCAATATTGATCGGCACATTCAAATCGTTGCCAAACGACAGCGCATTGCTCGCGCCTGCGCCACCTACCGACACCCCGGCCAGCCCGGACTGAGACGCCACAGAAACAACGGCGTTGAAAAGCGTCCCGAGACTGGGGGACAGCGACAGCAATTCCTGCATGGATCCAGCACCCAGCGCTACCGCAAGGTCGGCCAGGCGGATGTTGGTTGTAGCAAGCCCCTGATACGAGACCGCATCGATGTTGAGGTTCGTGTGGAGCAGGTATCCAAGCAATTGATTCAGGAGTCCGTTATTGACGGAGGCAAGCCCGGACCCGAGAGAAAACGCGACGATGGACGTGTTCTTCGCAATCGCCGTCGCCGTCAGTTGCCGCCGGCCGACCGTGAAGAAATACGGCACGTTCTGCGTGATCGTCACCTGCGCGGCGTTGGTGTTGCCGTCCACTGCAGCCTGCGCCGTGAAATACGTGGGCGGCGTGCCTGCGCTGGCATCCCAAACGCCCGGCACGACCGCCAGCGAGACGTTGGTGCCATCCACTGTCAGGCCGTTCTGTACCACCGCCTGTTGTGCAGCAGTGGGCAGGTCGAGCCGCTGCACGGCGGCCATGGCTGCCAGATCGGCCGAGCGTTGCAAGGCACGCTGCTGATAGAACAGGTTGCCGATGTCGATCGACACCAGCACCGCCAGGCCAACCGTGGCGACAAAGGTGGCCGTCATCACGCTCACCGCGCCGCGCACGCGGCGGCGGAGCATGACGGCTTGGCGAAGACGAAGGGTGGGGGCGCGTGTCACGGCGTGGGTGCGTTCTGCAGGAATCAGCGCCCGGACTGCTGGACAAGGTTGACCGTCGACGCCCGCGATCCGGAATTCTGCTGTGCCAGGCCAGGCATGGGCTGATTGAACGAATTCAGGTAGCGCTGATAGGCCAGCGCCGCCTGCTCGCCTTGCAACGGCACGAACTCGCCAGCGTAGGTGCCCTCGGCTTGCGCCTTGAGCAGCGCTCGCGTCGCATCATTCACGTTGGTGCCGACCTTGGGCGCGGCGTCGGCACGCTGCGGGTCGCTGCCCGAGAACCCCTGGGCGCCGGCGACGCCGCACGTCAACCATGCCGCCAAACCGGCGGCCATCAAGATGCGAAAAGTCATTGCGAAACCTCCAAGGTGTCGAGCAGGCGACCACGCTGCAATGCCAGCGGGCGGTCCGAGGTACGGGTGGCGGTCGCCGCCGCGGCGACCGAGACGCCTGCAGACGCGGTGGCGGAGGGCCCGGTCGCCACGGAACGCGGCCCCATCACCGTGGTTTCCCGAGCGATACGGCGATCTCGCCAGGCCGCGCGCACGCGCGCAACGTCGTCGTCCACCGCCTTGCGCGCCGATGCCGTCAGTTGTGCATGCGCGGCCAGCGATGCTGCATCGTCCTTGCGGTCATTCACCGTGAGCCAGATCACCAGGTTGCCGGCGATCTTCGGGCTGGTCGCGGCCATCTGCTGCGCCTGCATCAGCGGCACGCGGGCTTGCTCAACCTCGCCAGATCGCATCAGCGCGTAGCCGAGATCGCTGGCTGTGCTGGCGTCGGTCGGATTGGTCTGAGCCGCCACCTGCAGGCGGCGAGCCGCTTCGGCAAAGTTGCCTTGACGCCCCGCCACGATGCCCAGGCCGCGCCACGCTGCGGCATTGAGCAGTCCGCCTTGCGTACCAGCGCCCAAGGCTGAAGTGGCGCCCACCACTGCGCGGTATTCGGCATCGGCAGCAGCAAGTTGATCCGTTTCGCGCAGTGCGTCCGCGCGCAGCAGCATGATCTCGGGCCCGCGGCCATAGCGTTGCTGGTACGCATCGATATGCGCCAGCGACGCGTAGTACAGGCCCTGCTCCTGCATCCTGCGAATCAACGCAAGATAGGTCGCCGGACTCGTAATTTCAGCTTTCTCCTGGCTCTGGCGCTGACGCGCCATTTCAATGTCGGCGTCGGTACGCAGGCTCATGTCGGACGCGGCCATCGAGCCGCAGCCGGCCAGGAGCGTGGCCAGCATGGCCACTCCGGCCAGGCTGGCAAGCGCGGTGTTTGGGAAGCGTGTCATCTCAATGTCCCCCGGTTTGTTGCAGGCTGCGCATGACGCCCATGAAACCCGGCCCCGCAGTGATGATCAGGAGCGCGGGCAATAGCGTCATGACCATGATCATCGTCATCTGCACGGTCAGCTTGCCCACACGCTCCTTCAGGCGCGCCCGGCGGTTCTCCTGCAGGCGCCCGCCGAACTGCCGCAGCGGCTCCTGCACCGCGCCGCCGAAGCGATCCACCTGAGTGAGAAGCGTAATGAGGCCCTTCAGGTCTTCGTTGTCGAACAGGCGGGCAATGCGCAGCAGCGTCTGCTCGCGCGGGCGGCCGGAAGCGAACTGCTGGTTGGCGCGGCCAAATTCACCGGCCAGCACAGGCAGCATGGCGTGGAATTCGTTGGCAATCACCTGCAGGCTCTGGTCGATTGACAAGCCGACGCCCTGCAGCAGCCGCAGCATGTCAACCATGACCGGCAGCTCATCGTCCATACGACGCCGGCGGCTTTCCTTGCGACGCCCGAGCAACCACTTCGGCCCAAGGTAGCCCAGCGCAAAACCGACAAAGCCAAACACGAACAGGAACAGGACTGACGACGCATGCAAAGCGCCGAACACGGCCAGCAGCGGCGGCAACAGGATGCGGGTGCCACCAAATACGGTACGAGCGTGTTCGCCGTAATAGCCGCATTCCTCAAGCAACTTGCGGTCTTCCTCAGTGACGATGCGGCGGCCCAGGCCGGTGTCGATCCAGCGCTGCCCGACCTTCGCAATCTGTTGCTGGAGCTGCTGGGCTTCTCGCGGGCCATGCGGGCGCGGTTTGGCGGCGGGCTGCACAACCGGCGACGCAGCAGGCGCGGCTGGCTTGGCCGCCGTCGCGCGCATATCGGACAGTGCCGTATCAAGCTTGCGCGCACTGCGACGTCGCGTGAGCGTTGCACGCAGCGCCAGCCCGCCGAATACCAGCACGCCCGCTGCGGCTGCGGTCAGGCTGAGGGTGATGAGGGTATCGTCCATGCGCTCTCCTCAGACCGATTTCGCGAGCTTGGCCAGCATGACCGCACCCAGCACTTCCATGCCGAAGGCCGTCAGTATCAACGTCTTGCCCATCGGATCGCGCCACATCGACATGATGTACGCCGCGTTGAACATGACGATGACTCCGCCGACCACGATCGGCAGCAGCCCGATGATCCATGCGGACAACCGCGTCTCCGCCGACAGCGCAAACAGCTCACGCTGCGCCTGCTGCCGGTCGCGCATGAATGCTGCCGTGCGTTCCATCACAATGTCCGCCCGACCGCCGTAGCGCAGTGCGAGCCGCAGCACAGACGACAGCAGGACCAATTCGTTCACGCGGTACTGCTGGCCGACAGTGAGCACCGCGGCATCGAGGTCCTTCCCGGCGCGCTGCATCTGCGTGATGGCAATCAGGCAATTGCGCAACGGCTGTTCGGTATTCGCGCTGGCCGCCTGGAACGCCGCGGGCACCGCGCTGCCGATGCTCATCAGCCGCACCACGCCATCGAGAAAGCCCGGCAGTTGCTGCAGCAGGCGTTCGTTCATCTTGCGGGTGCGAGTCCAGATCAGGAAGGCGACGAGCACCCCGTACAGCGCCAGCGCCGTGAGGGCGGAAAGCGGACTCGACACTGCCCATGCGAAGAGCGCAATCATCAGGGCGGGACCAATAAGGAGCACGTAGAAGCGCCGGCTCGGCTCTATATCTGCGCGGCGCAGTACATCCTGCCAGGCGCGATGCAGCGAGTCGGGCACGCTTGCAGGCACCGGCTCCACATTCGGTTGATAACGCGCATTGATCTGTTCGGTCTGAGCGCGCACGAAGCTGCGCGATGCCTCGCGTTCGCGACGACGGACGGCCTCAGCCCATAGCATGAGCGATGCGCCCATCAGCAACAGCGCCAGGCAACCGAACCAGAGTGTCATGCTAGACATGGAAGCGGCCTCCGCCGCCGAATCCGGTCATGCCGCCGTCCATGCCACCGCCTTCGCTGTTACGCATGCGGGCCAGCTTGGGCGAATGCGGCTGCAGGCCGAGCGCCGTCCAGCGGTCGACCTCTTCGCCGTCTGGGCCGATGTAGGGCTCGTAGCGGTACAGCTCCTGCGTCGAGATGATGTTGTCCCCCAGCCCCGTGACTTCCGTGATCGACAGGATGCGGCGCTTGCCGTTGGACAAACGCCCGATCTGCACGATGAAATCGATGGCGTTGGTGATCTGGCGGCGCAGGCTCACCTCACTGCCCTGGAAGCCGGCAAAACCGGCCAGCATCTCCAGCCGATAGAGGCATTCGCGCGGGCTGCTGGCGTGGATGGTGCCCATCGAGCCATCGTGGCCGGTGCTCATGGCTTGCAGCATTTCCAGCACTTCACCGCCCCGCACTTCCCCCACGATGATGCGATCCGGCCGCATGCGCAGGCTGTTGCGCAGCAGCTCGCGGATCGTCACGACACCCGTGCCCTCGAAGCCGCCCGGCCGGCTTTCCAGGCGCACCACGTGCGGGTGGTTCAGCGACAGTTCCGCCGTGTCTTCAATGGTGATGACGCGTTCGGCGGTCGGAATGTGATACGCCATCGCGTTGAGCAGCGACGTCTTTCCAGAGCTGGTGCCGCCGCTCACCAGGATGTTGCAGCGGGCGCGCACAGCAGATTCGATCAGCGCGCCGATCTCTTCGCTCATCGTGCCCAGGCCCAGCAGATCTTCCGGCTTGAGGGGGTCTTTCCGGAACTTGCGGATCGACACGACCGGCCCTTCGAGGGCCAGCGGCGGAATCACCACGTTGATGCGGCCGCCATCGGGCAGGCGTGCATCGACCATCGGGTTCGACTCATCCAGCCGGCGCCCGATCGGCGCGAGGATGCGGCGCACGATACGCAGCAGGTGGTTGTTATCGGCAAAACGCACCGGAATGCGTTCCAGAATGCCGTGCCGCGACACATAAACGTCCAGATGGCCGTTGACGAGAATGTCTTCCACCGCCGGATCCGCCAGCAGGTCTTCGATCGGGCCGAAACCGGCCAACTCCTTGGTCAGCGCCTCGGCAATCTGCCGGACCTCCGTCTCATTGACGGGGATGCGGCGCATGCGCGTGAAGCCTTCCACTTCCAGATCGACAAAACGCTGGATGGCCGTGCGCGACCAGCGGCCGAACTCCGCGCCAAGCTCTTCGATGCGCGTGAGCAGATGTTCGTGCGCGGCCTCCTTGATGTCCTGGAAGGCCTGCGAAACGGCAAACACGCCGTTGCCGGCGTCCGCCTGGTTGGAGAACTCGATGGGTTGGGTCATGTCGCGTTCCGTTCGGTGGTCCCGATATCCAGTTCAGTGGCGTCTGCCGACTTGCGTTTGGAACGTCCGCCAAAACGCCCGCCCAGTCGCGCGCCCACGCCTGACACCCAGCTTGCGACTCCTGACGCACGCACGCTCTGCTGCGCATAGCCAAGCGTCTGCGCGATCTGGGCAAGCGCGCGCACATAGGCGTCGGTGGGGTGTGTTTCCGCGAGCATCGCGCCCTGGTTGGAGGCGATGACCAGCGCTTCCCGGCGGTTCGGCACCGTCAGCACGTTGGGAATTTCCAACCGCTCGGCAATCTGTGCCGCGTCCAGCGACAAACGCGTGTCGAACTTTGAAATGGTCAGGTGCAGGTGGTCGCGGTCAATTTCGCGCTTCTTGAGTTCCTGCATCAGCTCGGCGGCCGAGACAATGGCGCCCACGCTCTGCTCGGTCACCAGCATGACGTCGTCGGCGGCCTTGATGATCTGCGCAATGAAGTCGATGTTGCCGAAACCGCCCAGGTCGACGACCTGCAGGTCGAAGAACGTGCGCAGCCGATTGAGCAGGCCAAGCGCTTCGGAGAACGAAATGTCGCGCATCTCGGCCAGCGAGATCGGCAGCGGCAGGACGGCAAGCCCGTTCGGATGGCGCGATAGCGCGGTCTGCACGAACACCTGGTCGAAGCGGCGCAGATTGCGCACCGCCTCGACGAAATGGAAATTGGCCTGCACGTTCAGGTAGAGCGCGCCATCACGGAGCGGCTGCCCCAGGTCGAGCAGCATCACATCACTGGCCGACGTGCGGCGCACGAGCGTGGCCAGATTGGTGGCCAACGTGGTGGCGCCCACGCCTGGGCGGGCGCCCAACACGGCCAGCACGCGGCCACGGCGGGTCGGCTCGGCCGATGCGCGCTCCGCCAACAAACGGCGGACAACGCGCACGGCCTCGGCCGGCGCACCATCCACGTCAACGAAATCCTTGACCCCGGCGCGCAAGGCCGCCAGCATCGCGCGGCCATCGGCTGCGGAACCGACGGCCACCAGCGGCAAGCCCGGAAACAGGCGCGTGAGTTGTGCGACCAGTTGCGTCGCCTCGTTGATGGCGTCGGTGCCTTCGCCGAGCTTCTGGTCCTGGTCCGGTACGTCGATCAGCGTTGGGGACGAGGCAAAGCGCACGAACACGACTTCGGGGTTCACTGCACCGATCTGCTCAATGAACGCGTCGTGGCCAGTCGTCTCGGCCACCAGCACACCCAGTTCCCGAATCGCCGCGGCCAGCCAGCGGTGCACACCTGCCGCCTGGGCGTCGCCCTGTATGCCGCCACGCGCGCCGCCGTGCAGAAGAAAATAATCCATGCCGGCCCCTTACTTTGAGAACCCGGGCATGGCTGCTGGATCTGCCACCCCCAGCGCAAACGGCCGCCACACGGGCTCTGCGGCGGTATCACGGTCCTGGCCGCCGCTCTGCCCCGGCAGCATCTTGTCGATCGGCGCATTGCGTGCCATGGGCTTGACCAGATGCGGCGTGACGATGATGACGAGTTCCCGCTCTTCCTGGTTGTAATTCAGGCGCTTGAAGAACGTCCCGATGATCGGCACGTCGCCCAGGAACGGGACCTTGTCGACGTTGGACAGTGTTGTTCGGCTGACCAGCCCGCCAATAACAAAGCTCTCGCCATCGCCGAGTTCCACCGTCGTATCGGCTCGGCGCGTGACGATGGCCGGCACCGTGGCACCGTTGAGCGTGACGCCTCGGCTGAAATCCAGGTCGCTCGCTTCGGGCGCCACCTTCAGGGCAATGCGGTTCTCAGACAGGATGGTCGGGGACACCGTCAGCCCGATGCCGAACGGCTTGTATTCGATCGTGGTGGTACCCAGCGCCTGCGGCACGGGAATCGGAATCTCGCCACCGGCCAGGAAATTGGCGCTCTGGCCGGACAGGGCCACCAGGCTTGGCTCGGCCAGCACCCGGGCCATGCCGTTTGATTCCATCAGGCTCAGGTTGGCAAAAAGCCCCTTGCTGACCGAAGAGACCAGCAGGTTGAACGCCGATCCGATCGGCATCGTCGATTCGGTAGTCAAGCCGCCGGAGCCGAACGTGACCTTGGAAAGCGACGACGGCGCAAAGGTCCGGAAATCGAAACCGCCACGCGTACGGCCGAACGTGAACCCGGCCTCCTTGAGCACCGACTTGCTGAACTCCACCACACGCACATCAACTTGCACCGTGCCCGGCACATTCAACGACGTGGTGTCGACCACATTGCCGCCTTTGGGCTTCTCCCCGCCGGTGGCCAATCCGCCGGCACGGCGCGCACGCGACAGGGCGTAAACATCTTTGGGCTGTCCCGACACCACGGCAGTGTCGCCCTTGACGTCCACACTCGGATCACCGGGCAGGGGGTCTCCCGCATCCACCTGCACGTTGTACGTGATGGCGGCGCCCCCTTGGGTCCACACCATCACGCTCGCAGCGCCGGGTTTTTTGGCGATGACCAGCAGGCTATTGGCAGCGCCGCGGCCCTTGAGCAACAGCGCGTCGGCAATCTCGGGGTTGCCGATGGCGATGCGCTCCAGCGGTTTGCCCAGGCGTATTTCGCGCTGGCTGCCCGTCAGCAGATGCAGCGTCTGCCCAGCCGGTGCCGTCTCGGCAAAGGCTGTCGACACAAAGGCGGCACAGCCCAACGCGAGTGCGCCCATCCAACCGCGAACGACGGCGGCATCAGTCATGTTGCTCCTCACGTTTTCCTGCGCGGATGATTTCTACGCCGCCGATTGCGGCCGTATTGGCTCGTGCGGTCGCGCGCGTTGCCGCCACGACGGGCAGCGGCGGCATCTGGAGCACTGGCGAGCGGCGCGCCGTACCGGTCAGGCTGGCCATCGATGCACCAGCTTGCGCCACGTCCATCGGATTACGGTTTGCGGTAGCCAGCAGGGCGGCATCCTGCGGCTTGACGGTCGGCTCGGCATCGTCGGCCGGATTCCGTAGTGCCAACAGCAGGCGGCCGCTTTGGTGCGCCATGGCCAGTTGGCTGACAGACTCCACCGGCACGGCCAGCACCGCCGTCTTGGCTTGATCGACCTTGCGCGTGACCCCGTTGTTTTCAGACTGCTTCTGGGGCCCTTCATTGACGGCCAGCGGACCAAACGCCAGTACGCGCAGATGCGGCAACAGCAGGCGCGCCTGGCTGTCTTCAACCTCCTGGCCATCCTTTCGCATCACGAGGAACACGTCGACATAGTCGCCCGGCATGACGCGGTTGCCCACCCCGATCACTTCGTCCACGTTGATGGCGACCGCACGCTGCCCGGCTTCCACCTGTTGCGCCAGCCCCGCCGACAGCTGCGAGGCAATCAGCGGCACACCCACGCCGACCGGCAGAATGGGTTCACGGCCGACCACCTTGGTCACGTCCGAGAACGCCTCCGCCGGGTTGATGGGCAACTGCTCGACCGCCACCTGATCTGCGGTGATGGGCTTGCCCGCTTCCAGCGGTTTCGTGGTCACGACCACGGGATAGACGGTTTTGCCATCTTTCTGCTCGGTCACAGGCGCCGGCGGCCGATGCGCCGTCTTCCATGCCACGGCGCCAAGAATGGCGGCCAACAGCAACAGCGCGGCGGCGAAGATCTGGAGGTGTTTGCTGGTCATCTGGGCGGCGTGTCGAAGCGATCAATCAAGAAGGTCAGCGAACTGAAAAACGTCAGGAGCCGGGCACCAGCTGCACGACAGCAGAGCCGGTCAATGTGGCCGGTGCAGGCAACAGCGGTATCGAAGGCAGCAGAGGGTTGTTGCCCGAGGTCACGGGCAACGTCAGGACCACGCTCAGGCATTGCATGCCCGCAACGTTCTGGCAATTCACGAGCGGGGTGCTGTTCTGATTGGTCTGAACCCGCCCGGTAAGAAAGGTGGGGAGTACCGAGGTGACGGCCGCATAGGCAGCTGCCACACGCTGCGTGTTGGAAGGCTGATAGCGGAGCGCAGCGCGTGCGCCCTCTTCCGCCGCCAGGGTCAGCGCCTGCTGCATGGCGAGGATCACGCCGTAGTACACGACGCCAAGCATGAGCACCAGCAGCACCGGCACGACGACGGCAAATTCGACTGAAGCTGCGCCGCGAACGCCGTGCCGCCGGAGGCGAACAGCATGCGTGCGGACTTGCGGGTGCATGCGAGCACCCTCCCGTTCCCGTTGCAATGTCGGCATGGCCGACTCCTTTCTTATAGGCAGGCCGCTTGGCGGCTCTTGTTCATCGCTTCAACTGTCTGAACTACATGCCCGGCAGCCAGGGCATGCGCATTTCTGAAGGCACCCACGGCAGGCTCAGCAGACCGATTGCCATGTAGGCGGCGTACGGAATGCCTCGAAGCCCTGCCTGAGCGGTATCCCAGCGAGCGACAGCCGGGCACACGCGCATCACGATCCAGGCCGACGGAGAAGACGCATCAAGCTGGCGCAGCATCATGATGCCGAGCGCATGCAGGCCGGAGATCATGCTCGAGACAAGCCATACGGCCACGAGGCCATGCCAGCCTGCCAGCAGGCCGACGACTGTGAAAAATTTCACGTCGCCGGCGCCCATCCAGCCGAGCGCGTACAGCGGCAGAAAGCAGGCAAACGCGATCACTCCGCCAAGCCAGAAATCTTGCCAGTCATAGGCAAGGTGCTGTACCCCACCGAACTTGATCAGCGCAACGGATAGCACTACCCCCGCGACGACGAGCCAGTTCGGCACCCGCCGTGAGCGGAAATCAAGCGTGATTGCAAGAACGGAAAGGGCTACGACACCCGCCCAGCCTGGCGCGTCTACATGGCTGTACCAGCGCTCTAGCACGCTGCGTTGTTGTTGACGGCCTTGCAGATGGTCGAGAAGACGACATTGAGTTTGGTGCCGAGCGTGGTGACGATCGTCACGATCGCTGCTGCGATCAGACCAGCGATCATGCCGTACTCAACGGCAGTGGCACCTTGTTCGTCGCGAAGGAACTTCAGAATGGCGTTTTTCATGACTCTCTCCTGTTTGCACTCGCCCGCGGATGTGTTGATATCGACCAGCTTCCGGCGCTCCAACCTTAGCCAGTTCATATGTGCTTATAACCAATAAACGCATGGGGATTTAGAGCGATGACGCAGACCTCGAAAACTTCGCAGCCCGCGCTGTTCCACTAACGGAACAAAACTCAAATGCATCGGACGTAATGTCCCGATCACGTCGAATGATCACCGCACACCCCCCATGGGCGCTTATTTTGCCGGCGTGTCACGTATGTCACGTAACACCCCGTAACAGCTTTATAGGCGTGCGGCGCCGCAAACAAAATAACTCAACTGAGGTACTTGCCTCAATTTAGAGTTAAGTCTCTATTTAAATTTATTAAAGATGCGCCAACTCACTGAAAACTAATGGAAATCCCCTAATAAACCCCAGACCGAACTGATTATTGCGAGCGGGTTTCCCATTAATCCTTCAGGTTGGTCGGAACGCTCCCCATTTCTGTCGAGGCAAAAAAAGGATGCGCGAGCGACGGGAACACGCCCGCGCACCTTCAAGAGCACAGACAGGTACTGCTCAGTGCGCCAGGCTGCCAACGCCGCCCAGCAAGTTGGTAATGGGAGCCAGCGGGTTGCCGCCCGATGCTCCACCGGCAGCGCTCGTAACGCCGCCCAAAAGTCCGGTGACGGGCGCCAGCGGGTTGCTGCCGCCGCCTGCGCCGCCCAGCAAGCCTGTCAACGGCGCCAGCGGGTTCGAGCCGCCGGTGCTGCCGCCCACCCCGCCGAGCAGACCGCCCAGAGGGTTGCTGCCCGCGGAACCGCCAGTCGTGGCGACGCCGCCGACTGCCGCGACCGTGGTACCAAGCGAAGTGACTACCGGGCCCAGGTTCGAGATCACCGGCACGCCCGTCCCGGTGATGGTGTTTCCGGCGCCGGCCACGCCACCGCCAACGGTCCCTAGCAGGTTGTTCAGAGCTCCGCCCAGACCTGTCGAATCTCCGACCATCTGGGTGGCGCCGCTGATCTGCGTGGTAACGGGCACGATCGCGGTACTCAGTTGCTGCGTCACCTGCTGAACCGCGCCCGAAGACAACGCGCTACCCAGGAGGGTGCCGCCACCAATCAAAGCCTGGCCGACCTGCTGAACGCCACCGCCCACGGGTTGGGTGATCGGCGCGAGCGGTGCGCCCGAGCCCTGGCCGAGGCCCTGCACCAGCGAGCCGGCGCTCACCGTGGCTTGGCCCAGATCCGTCACGACATTGCCCGTGCTGGCCACCGTGGTGCCGATCGGGTTGGGGTTCTGGCCCATCTTGCCAAGCCCGGTCTGAACGCCCAGACCGAGATCGCTGACAGCCTTGCCGGCGTTGTCGACCGTGCCGCCAAGCCCAGCCTTGGCTTGATCGGACAGGCCCGGAATGTTTGCGTTCTGAAGCGTCGAGCCAAGGCTGCTGACTGCCTGGCCGGTCGCCACAACGGTGTTGCCGCCGCCGTTTGCAACCTTGCCGATGGGCGTCACGCCCGTCGTGTCGTTCGGGCTCGGATTGGGCGAACTGCCCGAGCCGGAGCCTCCCGAAGAACAAGCCGCGAGCATGAGTGCGGCAACAGCGCAGGCCAACGGCGCAACGCGAATGGAGTGTCGAATGTGAGTCATGGTCCGTCCCCTTCTTGGAATGATGTGTCTTGATGTCTGAGCTCGGTACTGCGGACTGCGCGCCACATTCTGCAAATGACATGCCAGGTGCATTAGAACCATGATTCAGTTTTCGGAGAGCGGCTTATTTATTGGGCTTGTGGGCAGTACATCAGGTATTACCCCGATCTCAACACGCCGTGTTACGACGTCCAAATCCGCGTTTCGCACGTTACGGCGTAACGTGACACGGAACACATTCGCTCCCACATAACCTGACAGACAAACCTTTTGCCCGCGCTCTGGCAGGGCGTGTAAATACCGCAATCTGGTTAATTTCCACAGTTTCGCCATTTTTATGGCGGTAATCATCGCAAATTCAGGAGGCTCATTACGCATTGCGTAATAACCGCGACATGGCACACCGTTTGCAGAGTCTGGCCACCTCACATCGAGAGTGAGACTTTTTCCTGCTGACTAAAGCGGACTTTTAAAACGGGAGATCGATCATGAATAAGAACATCAAGTGCCTGGCCGCCACCATGGCAAGCCTTTTGGTTTTGGGTGGTTGCGCCAGCTCCGGCTCCGGCGACCTCGGGGGTTCGCTGGGCGGTTCAAACGGCGGTGGCTCCAATAACAATGGCGGCGGTTCAACGCCGACGCCTTCTCCTGCGCCCTCCCCCTCGCCTTCGCCCTCCCCCTCGCCGTCTCCGTCGCCCTCACCCAGCCCGAGCCCGACTCCGGCACCTGCGCCGCTGACGCCGACTGGCGCTGTCCTCAACAATGCCGGCGGCATTGTCACGAGCGCCGGTTCGACGGTCAGCGGTCTTGGCAAGACGATCGCAACGGCGCCGCTGCCCTCGCAACTGAGCGGTGTCCAAAGCGGCTTGGGCGGTGTCGTCGAAAACGCAGGCGCGACAGTTTCTGCGCTGGGCACTGGCGTGCAGAATGGGCTGGGCAGCATCGGCCGCAATGCCAATCCGGTGGGCACCACGGTCTCCAGCCTCGGTAATGTGTTGACCGGTGCCGGTAACACCGTCACGAGCGCCGGCACGCTGGTCAACAATCTGGGCACCGGCCCGCTGGCACCGCTAGCTCCGGTGACAACGCCGCTGGCCGGTGTGGTCTCGCAAGTCGGCCAAGCGGTGGCCAACGGCGGCGGCACGCTCGGCACGGCCCTGTCGACCGGCCCCGTGGAGCAACTCACGCAACAGCTGAGCACGGCGATCGTGCCGCTGACTTCGCAGGTCACCAGCGGTACGCAAACGCTGGGCGCGGCCACCGGCCTGGGTTCGCCGGCCAACACGCTGCTGGGTACGATCGGCGGCGCCGTAGCCAAGGGCGGCACCACGCTCACTTCGGCCAATGTTCCGGTGGTCAGCGGCCTGGGTGGTGTGGTCACGGCCACAGGCAATACGGTCGCCGCGCTGGGTGGCGTCGTGTATTCGCCGACGGCATCGGGCGGCAACCCGCTGGCGCCGATCACGGGTCTGCTGGGCGGCCTCGGCGGTGCGACGGGTGGCGGCAATCCGCTCGCCCCGATTACTGGCGCACTGAGCGGTCTTGGCGGCACTGGCGGCACCAGCCCGCTTGCTCCGATCACCGGTCTGCTGGGCGGTCTCGGCGGTGCGACTGGCGGCGGTAATCCGCTCGCTCCGATTACCGGCGCACTCGGCGGTCTGGGTGGCACCGGCGGCGCCAGCCCGCTCGCTCCGATCACCGGTCTGCTGGGCGGTCTCGGTGGCGCCACGGGTGGCAGCAGCCCGCTCGCTCCGATTACTGGTGCACTCGGTGGGCTGGGCGGGGCGACGGGTGGTGGCAATCCGCTCGCTCCGATTACCGGCGCGCTGGGCAGCGTGGGCGGTGCAGCAGGTGGTACCGGCAACCCGCTGGGGCCGGTCAGCACGATCACGGCGCCGGTTGGCAGCGTGGTCACCACGGTGGGTACGGGTCTGACGTCGGCAGGTGCGACAACACCTCTCTCGCCGGTGACTGGCGCAGTGGGCGGTCTGCTGGGCACGGTGGGCGGAGTGCTGGGCGGCGCGCACCACTGATCCACAGTCAACGCTTCGGCGGGCCGGTTATCACGCCAGCCCGCCGCTGTCGCGTTTCAAACGGACCAATGCCGTGCAATGCGGCATCGTCATTCGGTTCGCGGGGGCGCGGCCGCGCACTATCGGTATCTACGTGGGCCGTTGCGCCGCGTGAACGCTCCCTCTATGTGTCTTGTTGTAAAGCACCATGTCTCGCGGTTATCGTTTGATGCAACGCGCGGCTGTACGGCATCGCGACACCACAAACGAATACCACGGAGGAGACAGGCGTGCGGACCACCACCATGCGGTTGGCCCTGGCCACAGGCGTAGCACTGACCGGCCCGGCACTGAGCTGGGCACAGAGCAGCCCAACGCAAGGCAACCCGATCGACACGCTTCCCAAGGTCGATACTTCCCGTCCGCCCCAGCAGAAAATCCAGGTCGAGGTTCAGCGACCGAATCCGGCATTGGAGAATCTGCTCGCCACGCATCTCACGCCGACCAAGTTCCAGATCGAAGGCGTCAAGACACTGCCGTTTCCAGAGGTCGCGGCGTATTTCGCACCGCTGGCCGGACACGACATCACCGTCGCGCAACTCCTGCAGGCAGCGAACGATGTCACCAAGCTGTACGCCGACCGCGGGTTCCCGCTCTCGTTTGCCTTTGTGCCGGCACAAACGTTTGAAGGCGGTGTCGTGCGCGTCACCGTGGTCGAAGGCTATGTGGCACGCATGCGAATCGAAGGGACACCTGGGCCGCTGGAAGGCCGCCTGCGCGAAATCTCGCAGCGCCTGATGGACGAGAAGCCTTTGCGCCGCGAGACGTTCGAGCGCGTGACCGGCGTGCTGGCGCTGCAACCCGGCGTGCAGATCACCGCGACCGTGCAACCGCCCACCACCACAGACGGCGCCAGCGAACTCGTGTTGAGCGTGAAGCGCCAGCCTTACACCATCGGCACGGGCGTGGAATATCGCTCGCCGGGTGTGCGGGCGGTCATCACCGGCACGCTCAACAGCGTGACGCCGCTGGGCGAGCAGATCACGGTGTCGACCCTGCAGCCGCGCGGGCCGGACCATGAAACGTTTTACTCCGCCACGTGGGCGCAGCCGATTGGCACCGATGGGCTATTGGCCAAGCTCACGTGGTCTCACTACCGCGGCATGCCCGAAAATCTGCCGCTGGAACAACTGGGTTACCAATCGCGCTACCTGACCGACACGCAGCGGCTCGGGTTGTCTTTGAGCTATCCGGTACTGCTGTCGAACACGCGCAACCTGACGGTCACGGGCACCTTTTACGGCAACGACGACAAGCAGCGCTATACACCGCAAGACCCCGGCTTTGCACAGACGGAGTTGGATACCAAAGTCCGCGTGGCCGGGGCCGAGGTCCTCTATACCGAAGTCAACCCGGGCGAGACCCGACGTGCGTCGTTCGGCTTGTACCAAGGCATCAACAGCCTGGGCGCCGGCAAGGGCGCCTCGGCCAACGCCAGCAACAACGTCGACCTGAGCTTCCTGCGCACGCGCGTCACCGCCAGCGAAGCCCACGACTTGCCCCTGGGCTTCGGCGTGGTGGTGTCGGGAGCGGCGCAGTACAGCGGTGCGGTGCTGCCGTCTTCGGAACAGATCAGCTTTGGCGGACGATTCTTCGGCCTCGCCTATCCGGCCGGTGAAGTGGCGGGTGACCGCGGGTGGGGCGCATCGGTGGAAATCAACCGCGCGTTCCAGGTATCGATGGACTATCTGAAGACCGTGCAGCCCTACGTGCTGTACGACACCGCAAAGGTCTATTCGAACGGCGGCACGCTCGTGCACGACCAGCTCGGCTCGATTGCCCTGGGCGTGCGCTTCTCCGATCGGAAGTACTACACGCTGGACCTGGCCATCGCCCGCCCGGTGGGCGACAAGCCGATCAACTCAAGCTCTCGCAGCCTCAGGTTCAACGCAGCCTATACGTACCAGTTCAACTGACCCACCCGGACATCGTGAACATGTGTACGAATTTTTTATATTTTTTATATTTTCAGCGCTGAAAGTCGCCCATACTCCCCTCTTAGGGGGGAGATACAGCGCCACCATAATTTGGGAGCATCAGAAGCGGGATGTTAAGTTTTTCCAAAGAATTGCCGATTACCACTGAAGTCGCGCAGAACAACAATAATTCACACAGCGACGGCGGCATCACGCCGCGACACGCCGACAGCAATGGATTGCACTCTGAGCTGTCGCAAATACGCACCGGGGGCCATCATGCTGCAACGTCTATCGGATGACGCAGAGTTCCATCGACTCGTCGATACCATTTACGAGGCGGTACTTGAGCCTGCGCAGATGCCGATCGCACTGGCCCTGCTCTCCGTCTACGCCGGTGCCGAAAGCGCTCACTACTTCGTCTGGGACAAACACACCGATACGCCGCGCCACGGCGTTTCGTCCGGCTGGTGCCAGCACTGCCCGCAACAGGGCCACTGCAATACCTTCTGCCAAGACCCACAACTGACCAGCGTCGGGCTCTCTGACGAGAACCCTTCGGCCGCCGTGACCCTCATCGACACGCCAGAGATGCGCGTCACGATGCGGCTGCGGACCCGCGACGACGATGCCTCGGAAGTCAGCGCCACGGAGCGAGAGTCGCGTCTGCAGCGCGTGCTGCCGCACCTGCAGCGGGCTGCGCGCATGCAGCAGCGCAATCTTGAGCTGAATGAACTCGCCGCACTCGGCATGGCCGGGCTGGATACGCTCGACTTTGGCGTGATGGTCATCGAGCGCACCATGCGCGTGAAATACGCCAACGCCTGGGCCCGCACGATGACAGCGGGAGACGACCGGTTGTCGCTTGATGGTGGCATGTTGCATTCAGCAGACCACACACACGACGCAGCTCTGCGCAACCTCATCGAACATGCCGCCGGGTCGCTGGGCATGCAAGGCGCCGCCGGCTCGTGGATGTATCTGGCGCGTGATGGGCGTCCGGTGCCGTTCATTGCCACACCACTTGCGCCCTCCGATGCAATGCGCTCGACCTGGGCTTCGCCGCTGGCGCTGGTGCTGGTCGGCAACTCCGAGACGCGCTCCGTCATGGACGCCGGTGTTCTGGCGTCGCTCTTCGGGCTGACCAACAAGGAGTGCATCGTCGCTGCACGGCTGGCTGCGGGCGAAACGCTGCAGGAAATTGCCGAGCGCGAATTCCTTTCCCTGCACACGGTCCGCGTGCACATCCGGGATATCCTGCGCAAGACCGGCACACACCGCCAGTCTGAACTTGTGCGCTTGCTGCACCTGTTGCCCAGCGTCGATCTGGAACGTGCCGGCGCCGCCACACCGGCTTCGCGTCGGCGCGGCCGCCTCAACGCCTGAGTTCGCGGCGCACCTTCCGCCCCCTCCCTCCTGACGTCCGACGCCCAACCACTGGCGTCGGACTATTCGCGTATACCCGGGTCACGTTTTGGCGATTTCTGCCGATCCCTCAAGAGAGGCGTGGCGCCGTCATGCTGGCTCGATGCGAGACCGCTGCGGCGAATGATCCCGACGCATTCTGTGAATAGCGCACAACAAACGCGCTTTTTCGCGGCCTGAAACGGCAGGCTTTTGCGCTATCCTCGCCGCAAAACACAGACTAGGCGCTGGTCGTAGATCGGGGGGCCGCGCCGGATGCGCTCGCATGCATAACGATTTCCATATTGCGCTGCTGCTGTTTGCGTGGGTCAGCACGGGGCTGACCACGTTTGCCGCACTGGACGCTGCGACACGTCTGCCGGGGGGCTCGACGATCGCAAAACGCCGCAACTGGCGCACGGCCTGTGCGGCCATTCTTGGCATTGGGTTGTGGTCCGGGCTTTGGCTCGGGCAATTGGGCCTGCATCGGCAGATCAGCACGCCCATATCCGCGCCCATTGCGGCAACGCTCGTGACAGCACTGGCAGCAGCGCTGGCGGTTTTCTCTATCGTGTTGCCGAACGCGTCGCCGGCCAACGGCCCACAGGCTCCGCAACGGCGCAGCATTGCCATGGGCGCGGTGGCACTCGGCATCGGACTGCTGACGATGGAGCTATATCTCACACGACCGTGGGTCCATGACGATGCCCTCTCCCTGCGCCGCGCCCTGCTCGGTTGGGGCGGCGGCACGCTGGTGATCGGCGCGGGCGTGTGCCTTGCAGTGTGCATGGCGTTCCATGTGCCGCCGGCACAGCGCCGCGCCGCCGTCGGATTGCGCGCACGCGCCGCGGCCGTGCTGGCCACAACTGCAGTGCTGTCGCTGGTATTGTGGCCCTCCGCTACGGCATGGCCGGCGGACGAGTCGATGATGCATACCGTTCCAGTCATCATGCTGAGCGCCGGCGGCGTGCTGATTGCGCTGGGCTTGCATGCGGTGCTGATGATGCTGGAAACCCGCATCGACTCGACGCAGGCGCACCTGGAAGCATCGCTGGCACGCGTCGCAAGCCAGACGCCCCGGCCGCAACTCCATGACACCCTGACCGGCCTGCCGAACCGCCAGCATCTGCGCGAAGCGCTGGAGGCGGCAATCCTGTCGTCCACGCGGCGCGGCCGTCCGTTTGCCCTCTTCTATCTGGATCTCGACAACTTCGGCCAGATCAACGACCAATATGGCCGCAACGCCGGCGACCGGGTGCTGCAGATCATTGCCGAGCGCCTGCGCCAGACCATTCGCGGCGAAGACACCGTGGCACGGCTGGGCGGCGACGAATTCGGGATCCTTGTGGAAGGGCTGGCGCTGCCGGAAGCTGCCGCGACCATCGGCGACAAGCTGCTGTTCCGCCTGCGCGAGTCGGTGGAAGTGGAAGGCCGGCGTCTGCGCGCCACTGCCAGCATTGGCGTCGTCGTGCATCCGCACAACGGCGCGACTGCTGACGCGCTGCTCGAACATGCTGACACAGCCATGTTCGACTGCAAGCAGTCCACCGGCAATGCCTACCGCTTCTTCGAGCCGCGCCTGAACACCACCGCGCACCGCGTGCTGCAGATTCAACGTGCGCTCTCGCACGCGGCGCTCAATGGGCAGCTCTCGGTGTATTACCAGCCGAAGTACGATGCGCACACGCAAGCCATGACGGGCGCCGAAGCCCTATTGCGCTGGAACCACCCCGAACTTGGCCCTGTGTCACCTGCGGAGTTCATCCCGCTGGCCGAGCGCACGGGCACCATCGTCGAACTGGGCGACTGGGTGGTCGAAGAAGTCTGCCGGCAGATCATGCACTGGGATGCCATCGGCATGCCGCCGCAGCGCATCGCAGTCAACCTGTCGCCGCGGCAGTTCCAGCAGCCCGACCTCGTGCAGCGCCTGTCGCAGATCCTGCATCGCTACCAGGTGGCCGCACATCGGTTGATGTTTGAGATTACCGAGACGGCGGCCATGCGCGATGCCGGCCAGAGCATTGCCGCCATCCGGCAGATTCAGTCGCTCGGCTTCGAGGTGGCCATCGACGATTTCGGCACCGGTTATTCCAGCCTTAGTTATCTGCAGCGCTTCCGGGCCCAGCAGATCAAGATCGACCGCGCATTTGTCTCTGCGCTCGACGACAACCCAGCCGAGGCAGCGGCCATCATTCGCGCCATCTGCGCGATGGCGCATTCGCTGGATATGACCGTCGTGGCCGAGGGCGTCGAAACCGAAGCGCAAATGCAGGCTTTGGTAAATCTGCAGTGCGATCAGGTCCAGGGCTATTTGCTGGCGCGTCCGCTGCCGGCCAAGGAATTCCAGGCTTTGCTTGCGGCCGAGTACGCCTGAATTGCGGATATCAAATAAGGCGGCACGAGAAATGCGCCTTTTTCGTGCATTCAACACGACCTTTCAGGAACCTTTCGCCTTCATATTTGGAAATATTTCGGTGAGGCGCTGGTGCGATTGTCGAAGTAATGAAGCAGTCACATAAGAAAAAGATTGTGTTGGACTTGCGTTGGCTACGCAGTGCGTTGATTTCAAGACGGCCCGATGGCTTTGTAATGGTTCATATGTTTACGACTTCGCCACCACGCGTAAACCCAGGCTCCATGCGGGTTTGCGCAAAGCTTGATGGTGCAGAAAATCCACGCCATTGACATCTGGTCTTAACGAAATTCATTTCTCACTTGCAAAGTCGTTATAATGCCCTGGGCTACGGGGAGCGTGCCCATGTTTCAATTGCAAAGTTGAGGAATCCATAATGCCGACTTACAAGGAAATTGTTCAGAAGATCTCTGAACTGCAGCGCCAGGCCGATGAACTTCGGGCAAACGAACAAGCGACGGTGATCGCTGAAATCAAGCACAAGATCGTGGAATACGGCCTGACCGCCGAAGACCTCGGTTTTGGCGCAAAGGGTGCCGTGGCCTCGAAGAAGGCTGGTCGCAAGGTCCCAGTGCGTTACCGCGACAACAACGGCAATACCTGGACGGGCCGTGGCAAGCGCCCCGGCTGGCTGGTCAAGGAACTGTCGTCGGGCCGGAAGATGGAGGATTTTCTGGTCGCCTGAGCAGTGCCTGCAACACAGCATTCCGAGCCTGCACAAAGAGGCGCGCCGGAAACCACAAAAGAGAAAGGCCGGCGAATTTGCCGGCCTTTTGCATTTCTGCCTGACCAAGTTCTGGGCAGTTATACCTGGAAGCGCCCCACTGCCGTACGCAGCAATTCAGCCTGTTCTTCCAGCGAGAGCGCCGCAGCGGCTGCCTGCTCCACGAGCGCAGCGTTCTGCTGCGTCACTTCGTCCATCTGGTTCACGGCCTGATTGACCTGCTCGATGCCCGAGCTTTGCTCTTCAGACGCCGCAGAAATCTCGCCCATGATGTCCGTCACGCGCTTCACGGCAGTCACGACGTCCTGAATCACCACACCGGCCTCTTCCACCAGCGCCGACCCGTTCTGCACACGGCCCACGGAATCGCCGATCAACTCCTTGATCTCCTTGGCCGCACTGGCCGAGCGCTGTGCCAGGCTGCGCACCTCGCCCGCCACCACGGCAAAGCCGCGGCCCTGCTCGCCTGCACGAGCAGCTTCAACGGCGGCGTTCAGCGCCAGGATGTTGGTCTGGAAAGCGATGCCTTCGATCACCCCGATGATGTCCGCGATCTTCTTGCTGCTCTCGTTGATACCGGACATGGTCTCGACCACACGCCCGACCACCTCGCCGCCCTTGACCGCAATGTCCGACGCGTTGACGGCCAACGTGCTCGCCTGACGCGCGTTGTCGGCGTTCTGCTTCACGATGCTGGTCAGCTCTTCCATGCTCGACGCCGTTTCTTCCAACGAAGATGCCTGCTGCTCCGTACGCTGCGACAAATCGGCATTGCCCGCCGCGATCTGCTTGGTGGCGCTGGCAATGGAATCGGCCGAGTTCTTGATGTCGCTAATGGTGCCGGTCAGTTGCTGCTGCATCTCCGACATGGCGAAAAGCATGCTGTCACGATCGCCCGGGCGGGTCTGCACGCGCACCGCCAGATCGCCTTTGGCAATGCGGGCTGCAATGTCTGCGGCATAGGCGGGCTCGCCACCCAGCTGGCGCTGCAGGCTGCGCGTAACGGCCACGACCACCACCGTCATCAGCAAGCCGACGCCGAACAGCAGCCCTAGGGCCTTGAGGAGCGAGGCGCGGAATGCGGTTTCGATGTCGTCCATGTAAGTGCCGGTGACGAGGCACCAATCCCACGGTTGGTAATACAGGACGTAGCTTTTCTTCGGCTGCGGTGCCTCTGCACCGGGTTTGGGCCATAGATAATCGACAAAACCGCCGCCGTTCTTGGCCGCGCGCGAAATTTCCTGGAACAGATGATTCCCTGCCGGATCGGTAAAACCCGACATGTCCTTGCCGTTCATTTCGGCTTTGATCGGGTGCATCACCATCACCGAGTTTGTCTGGTTGATGCTGAAGTAACCGTCCTTACCGTAGCGGATGACCTTGATGCGTGCGAGGGCCTGGGCCCGCGCTTCATCGGCGGTGAGCTTGCCGTCTTGCGCCATCTGTCCGTAGTCTTTGATGATGCTGAATACGGATTCAGTAATGTTCTGCAAATCGCGCTGGCGCTCCTCCAGACGCAGGGAGCGGCTCTCCCAGGCGCTCCACAACGTGATCAACAGCAGACAAAGCCAACTCAGGACGAGCGGCAGCCACAGCTTCTGGCGAAGCGTGAGTCGATTCATCTTCCTTCCCTCCAAGCGTTTTCTTGTGTCCGCAAGGCATCGGTGCATCGCGGTGCTCCCCTGGCGCGATTTACACGCGCTCTGTTTGAGCTATCGAACGTGTGCAGGGAAAACTTGAGTAGGGCATGTACCCAAGAAGGCACCGCCGACCAGTGGAAGGCGGAAAAAGAGACTTCAACGCAACGCGTTGGGATTGATGCTGGGAAGTGTGGCGCCGCCTGCTGACGCAGGCGCAGCGGTCGACGCGATTTCCGCGGGAACCGCCTCTGCCGCGGGGGCATCGATCGGCGACCACGACTCCCATAGACCATGGCGACGCAGCGTTTCGGGCGCTTCGGCAGGGGTTGAAGAAGTTGGCACGGCAAACTCCGCCACCGCAACCTTTGCGGCCATCTCGATATGCGACCCCGCCATTCGGACGGCATTGCCGCCGGCGTTGCGCACTGCCACGCCGTGCGCAGCCATCTGGCGATAGCTGCCGTCCTTGTGCCGCATCCGGAATTCCGCCACGTAGGCCGGCGTGTTGCCATCAACATGCGCCTGGATGCGATTGAGCACCATGGGCAGATCGTCCGGATGCACCAGCCGGAGATATTCGCTGGTGCTCGGGCCGATCTCCTTGAGCGTGTAACCGAGCATGGCGGCAAAGCGCGTGGAGAACTGCGCGGCGCGGGTGACGAGGTCGAACTCCCACAGGCCGACGTCCGCGCCGTCCAGCAGCAGTTGATGACGTGCAACCAGCTCAGCTTCGCGGCGGCGGTAGCTCTGTTCCAGGTCGTTGAGCGCCTGCACGGTTTCCTTGCGCAGACGGATCTCGCGGGCAGCGATGGCCGCGGCGGTGTCTCCCGTAGCGCGATCCCTGTAGCCCAGCAGCAAAGCTGCGAGCACCGTCGCAATCGCTGCCACCACCAGCAGCAACCGCAACCCTGCAGGCGCATTGGCGGGCATGGCGGAGAACGTCGAAAACGAACCCGCGAGCGATGCCGTGTACACCGCGTCCGCCGTCAACGCGGTGCCGAACACCACGCTCAGAAACAGACTCACGCCCGGGCGACGCACCGCCACGCCCGTCGCGCCTGACCGCGCCGATAGCGCAAACTGCAGCGCCGCCGCACACGCCGCGGCCGACAACACCATGACGATGCCGAGCAGGCCGGCATCTTCCCAGGCGGTGGTGCTGAAGCTCGTTACGCCCGCCAGCAGCAACACCGCGACGGGCCCGCTCATGCTCAGCAGCACGCCAAGCGACAGGGCCCGAACCATTCCTGCACGCCCGCCCAGCACGGACCACAGCGCGGCAACCGCCAGGCTCCAGCAGAACGAAGCCGGCGTCATTACGAGCACTGCGGTGTCTTCGTGCAGCGGCCAGCGCGCAAGCAGCGGCAGCAACGGCACGGCCCATAGCCCAACCGCGGCGAACAGCGCTGTCATGACCAGCGGCACGCGCGTGCGAGATGCGGTGGCGCTGCGCAAGTCATCGAGCAAACGCAGCAGCAAGCTGCCCGCGCCGCAGGCCACGACAAATGGCAGCAAGGCAGGCAGCAACGCATGCGCCAGCGTATTGACCAGGTGAGCGATCAACGCCTCATCCACGACGGGGCGCCTCCGGTGCGTTAGCGCCGTTCAATGAATCAGCCACGGGTTTGAAAGCCGTCCGGATTCATGCTCTGCCAGCGCCAGGAGTCTTCACACATGCGCTCGATGCCGTATTGCGCGCGCCACCCCAGCAGCGACGCAGCCAGCGCCGGATCGGCATAGCAGGCAGCAATATCGCCGGGGCGGCGATCCACGATCTGATACGGGACCGGCTTGCCGCTGGCGCGCTTGTAGGCCTCCACCACTTCGAGCACCGAATAGCCGCGGCCCGTCCCGAGGTTGACGGTAAAGCCGCGGCCATCGCGGCGCAGCGTGTCGAGCGCCGACAGGTGCCCGCGTGCAAGGTCCACCACGTGGATGTAGTCGCGCACGCCGGTGCCGTCGGGCGTGGGCCAGTCGCCGCCGTAAATGGAAAGCTTCTCGCGCTTGCCCACCGCTACCTGTGCCACATACGGCATCAGATTGTTGGGGATGCCGCGTGGGTCTTCGCCGATCAGGCCGCTGTGATGCGCGCCTACCGGATTGAAATAACGCAGGTAAGCGATCTGCCACGCGGCATTGGAAATCTCCAGGTCGCGCAGCACCTGCTCGCCCATCACCTTGGTCTGGCCGTACGGGTTGGTGGCCGAGAGCGGGAACGACTCGGTGATCGGCACGGTATGCGGATTGCCATACACCGTTGCCGACGAGCTGAACACCAGCTGACGCACATTCGCATGCGCCATGGCCGCACACAGCGTCACCAGCCCGCCCATGTTGTTGTCGTAATAGGCCAGCGGCTTCTGCACCGATTCGCCAACCGACTTGAGCGCCGCAAAGTGGATGACCGCAGAGATGCGCGAGCTGGCAAAGAGGTCGTCGAGCAGGCGGCGGTCACGCACGTCGCCTTGCACGAACTTTGGCGTCTTGGCCGTGATCTGCTCGATGCGCGAGAGCACGGTCGAGCTGCTGTTGCAGAGGTTGTCGAGACCGATCACCTGGTAGCCCGCATCCAGAAGTTCAACCCAGGTGTGCGAGGCGATGTAGCCGGTAGCGCCGGTCAGCAGAATCGTTTCTGTCATGGGGTGCGAGGTATCGAGGAAGGAGAGAACTAGCGTGCCGGTTTGACCTCGGCATCGTCGTTTTGCGCTGCGCCGACCCGCTTCGCAGCGCGTAAAACAGCGCGATCATAGCAAAGCCTGCTCTCCGCTTGCGGGCGGTTTGCAGCCTGCGTTGTACAAAAATCGGCCTACGCCTGTCGGTCCGGATGAGCGGCGGCCTGCCACTCAGCATAGGCTGCGCGCAGCCGCCATGCCGAAGTGGCATCGCGCAGGCCCAGGGCGTACCCCACCTCAGCAGGGTCCGCGCCTGCGTCGAACAGTGCGGCGGTGTAGCCGTTGCGCAGCGTCTGTGGCGACAGCCTTTCGCTGCGGTGCAGCAACGCAGGCAGCGCTGCGAGCCAAGCCTCAACGCGCCGGTAAATAGACGCCGCGTGCAAGACCCGTCCGCCGGCGTCGGCAACGAACACGCGCTCGCCCGGCACCTCTGCGTGTGCGCGCACCGCGAGCCACGCGGCCAGCGCCGGTCGCGCGGCCTCAAGCACGGGTGCTTGGTACGACGGCCCGCGCGAGCGCTCGACGGTGATCGTCTCTAGCGACTCATCCACTTGGCGCAGCAGCAACGATTGCACCTGCGCGACCTTCAGCCCCGCGCCATGGCACACGGCGACAAGTGCGCGGTCGCGCGCCAGCTTGAAGGCGCTGGCGTTGGCCGCAGCCTCGCCGGCCTGCGCACCCACCTCCAGTGACGCCTCGATTGCCGCGCGTTCGGCCAGCGAAAGGAACGTGGTCGGATCATTCTCGCCCTCCGCAAGCTTCTGCTGCACCGCGGAACTTGCAGGGTTGTGCGTGCCCGTGCGTTGTTGTTCGATCTGATGGAAGACGCGCTCGATCAAGCGCGCGTAGCGGTAACGATGCAGCTTGGTCAGGCCCGATTCGTCGAGAAAGGCGGCGATATCGCCCGCACTCCAATCGGCTAACGCGCGTTGGTGCGACTCGGCCCAGCGCAGCCACTTGCGCCACATCGCGCGATACACCGTCGCCGACGATTCACGATAGCCGCGTGCGGCGAGCCAGTGCTCGAAGGCTTGGGCGGGCTGTTCGGACCAGTCTTGCAGGCTGGGCTGGAACAGATCTGGAACGGGCGTGGCGGGCGGCGTGAATGCAGTCACTGCGGCAGCGGAAATGCAGAAAGACAGGGCGTGGGCGAACCGGGGGTGGGGCAATTCGCGTATCCTGCCGAGCGTAACACGCAGTTCATGTATCCCATTGCGGACCTCATCGTGAAGAAAACCGACCTCGAAAAACTCAAGGGCCTCAAGATCGCCAACAACCTCAAGCGCGACAGCCAGCGCACCGGCAAGCCCGGCCAGGGCACCGGCAAGGCGATTCCCCAGAACAAACTGCTGAAGGCGCTGCTCGGCAAGCCGGTCGAAGACGACACGAATAAGTCGGGAAAATCCTGACGCGCAGCCCACACATCTAGAACCCCGCCCTGTTGTTCCAACGGGCGCTTGGGTGCTACCGTCCGGCGCGTTTCCACCTCATCGCAGCGCCGCTGCCCTGCGCCGGACATGTCCTCCTCCACGCCCTCCTCGCCTTATCCCCACCTGCTCCAACCGCTCGACCTTGGCTTCACCACGCTCAAGAACCGCGTGTTGATGGGCTCGATGCACACTGGGCTGGAAGATGGCAGCCACTTCGACCGGCTGGCCGCCTACTTTGCCGAGCGCGCACGCGGCGATGTCGGCCTGATGGTCACGGGCGGATTCGCACCGAATATCGCGGGTTGGACCAAGCCCTTTGCCGGGCGCCTCGCCACACATGGCGCTGCACGCCGCCACCGCACAGTCACCAACGCCGTGCATGAAGAAGGCGGCAAGATCGCCCTGCAGATCCTGCATACCGGCCGCTATGGCTATCACCCGTTCGCCGTTGCGCCCACGGCGCTGCGCTCACCCATCAGCCCGTTCACGCCGCGCGAGTTGTCCGGGCGCGGTATCGAGCGGCAGATTCGCGCCTTCGTGCGTTGCGCCCAGTTGGCCCGCGAAGCAGGCTACGACGGCGTTGAGATCATGGGTTCGGAGGGCTACTTCATCAACCAGTTTCTCGTCACGCACACCAACAAGCGCACGGACGACTGGGGCGGCAGCTATGCCAACCGCATGCGCCTGCCCGTGGAAATCGTCCAGCGCACGCGCGAGGCGGTCGGCAAGGATTTCATCATCATCTATCGCCTGTCGATGATCGACCTGATCCCGGACGGCAGCTCGTGGGAAGAAGTCGTGCAGCTCGCCAAGGCTGTGGAGCGCGCAGGCGCCACCATCATCAACACGGGCATCGGCTGGCACGAGGCACGCATCCCGACGATTGCGACCAGCGTGCCGCGCGCGGCGTTTGCGTGGGTGACGAAAAAGATGAAGGGCGAGGTCGGCATTCCGCTCGTGACGTCCAATCGCATCAATACGCCAGAGGTGGCCGAGAGCGTGCTGGCCGACGGCTGCGCCGACATGGTGTCGATGGCGCGCCCGCTGCTGGCCGATGCCGACTTCGTGCGCAAGGCCGCAACGAACCGCGCGCAGGACATCAATACTTGCATCGCCTGCAACCAGGCGTGTCTCGACCACGCTTTCAAGGCCAAGATTGCGAGCTGCCTCGTCAACCCGCGCGCATGTCATGAGACCGAACTCGTCATTCGCCCCGCGCCGGCCAAGCGGCGGTTTGCGGTGGTCGGCGCAGGGCCTGCCGGCCTGTCGGCAGCCATCACACTGGCCGAACGTGGGCACGCCGTCGACCTGTTCGACGCAGCACCGGAACTCGGCGGCCAGTTGAACATGGCAAAGACGATCCCGGGCAAGGAAGAGTTTCACGAGATGCTGCGCTACTTCACCCGTCGCGTCGCCACGACGGGCGTGACGCTGCGCCTCGGTACACGCGTGGATGCGCCGCAGCTTCTTGCGGCCAAGTACGACGAGATCATCGTTGCGACGGGCGTGTCGCCGCGCAACCCGAAGATCCCGGGGCAGGACCATCCGAGCGTGCTGTCGTACATCGATGTGCTGCGCCATCGCAAGCCGGTGGGCAAACGCGTGGCGATTGTCGGTGCAGGCGGCATCGGCTTTGACGTAGCAGAATTCCTCGCGCTGGATGGCCACTCGCCCACGCTCGATCTGCAGACGTGGCGTGCCGAATGGGGCGTGGGTGATCCGACCGAAGTGCGTGGCGGCGTGGATGGCATCCGCCCCGAACCGCAAACACCCGCGCGCGACATCGTCCTGCTGCAGCGGCGTGCCGGCAAACTCGGCGGCGGTCTCGGCAAGACCACGGGCTGGATTCATCGGACCAGCCTCAAGAACCTGGGCGTGCGCATGGTGGGTGGCGTGAACTACGAGCGCATCGGCGACGAAGGCCTGCTCGTGAGCTACGGCGAAAAACGCGAGGCCGCCGAATGGCTGCCGGTTGACTCCATCGTGCTGTGCGCCGGGCAAGAGCCAATGCGCGAACTCGTTGCGCCGCTGCAGGCGGGCGGCGCAAAGGTGCACGTCATCGGCGGTGCAGACGAGGCGCTCGAACTGGACGCCAAACGCGCGATCGACCAGGGAACGCGTCTGGCGGCATCGCTGTGACGTCTTGGGCACGTGGGATGTGAAGGTTTTGCATCACGTGCCCATTTTTACAATCTCGCCACCCTCTCCCGCCCGCCGCGAATGCCGAAATGACAACGGCTGGCGCGGTCGGCCCGGTTCTTGCGTGAAAAGGCGCATCACGCACATTCACCAGAACCGGTTTGTCCAAGAACGTCTCCCCTCTGTCTTCTGCCAACGCGGCGCCGCTGCCTCCGCTTGACCTGGGGCAAACAGCCTTCCTGCTCGACTTTGACGGCACGCTTGTCGATATCGCGCCGCAACCCGATGCGGTGCATGTCTCTGCGCCGCTGCGCGAAACGCTCGCAGGGCTGCATGCCGCCAGCGGGGGCGCATTGGCCATCATCAGCGGGCGCACGGTGCACGACTTGGAGTCGCGTCTGTCTCTGCCTGGCCTCGTCATCGCCGGTGTGCACGGCGCCGAACGCCGCTATGCAGACGGCAGCCTCGTCCGCCTGAGCACGGACGCCGATGCCCTCGCCAGACTGGAGCACGAGTTGCGCGCCGAACTCACGCAGTTGTCGACACAGTTCTCGGGCGTGGTGCTGGAGAGCAAGGGCATTGCGTTTGCCCTGCACTACCGGCACGCACCTGAAGCCGAAAACGCCGTGCTGGCGTTGGCCGACCGTCTCGCGCGCCGCTATGCCGACCACGTGCGCCTGCAGGCGGGAAAGATGGTCGTCGAACTCAAACCGCGTGGCGCCAGCAAGGGCGATGTGGTCCACACACTGATGACCGAGCCGCCGTTCATGGGCCGCACCGTGCTGTTTGCCGGCGACGACCTCACCGATGAAAGCGCCTTCGATGCCGTCAATGCGCTGGACGGCTGGTCGATCAAGGTCGGCGCAGGCCCGAGCCAGGCGCGCTGGCGCGTGCCAGATGCGACGGCATTGCGTGCATGGCTTGCAACGCTCACGGCCCCCCCGGCCAAGCGAGGTGCCGCATGAGCCGACTCATTGTGGTTTCCAACCGCGTCGCGCCTGTTGCCGAAGGCCAGGGGACGGCGGGCGGCCTGGCCGTAGGCGTGTTCGACGCGCTGCGCGAAACCGGCGGCATCTGGTTTGGCTGGAGCGGCGAAACCGCGACCACCGTGTCGCACGAGCCGAACATCGTCACCAAGGGCAACATCACCTATGCCACCGTCGGCCTGAACCGCAAAGACTACGACCAGTATTACCGGGGCTTTGCCAACGCAACGCTGTGGCCGATCTTCCACTACCGCGTGGATCTGTCGCGCTACGAGCGCCAGGAATACCACGGCTACCGGCGCGTCAATGCGCAGTTTGCACATCAGCTCAAGGCGCTGGTGCAGCCCGACGACATCCTCTGGGTACACGACTATCACCTGATCCCCTTTGCCGCGGAGTGCCGCGCGCTGGGGCTCACCAACCGCATCGGGTTCTTCCTGCACATTCCGTTTCCGTCGCCGGAAATCCTGACGACGATTCCGCCGCATGAAGACCTCATGCGCGCGCTGTGTGCGTACGATCTGGTCGGTTTCCAGACCGAGACCGATCGCGTCGCCTTCTACGACTACATCGAGCGCGAAGCGCGCGGCTACATCGAGCAGAAGGAACAAAACGGCCCCGTGCACGCCTATGGCCACACACTGCGCGCCGAGGTCTACCCGATCGGCGTGCATCCGGACGAGATCGCGCAGCAGGCGAAGGCATCGCTGGCACGCCGCAATCCGTTCATGCGGCATGCGAGTGTGCGCGGCGAGCGCATTGCCCCCCAGGGGCAAGGCCAGGGCCAGCCGCCTACCAAGCTCATCATGAGCGTGGACCGGCTGGATTATTCGAAGGGCCTGCCGGAACGCTTCCGCGCGTTCGAGCAGTTGCTGGACGATTTTCCGGACCATCGCAGGCATGTGACGTTCATCCAGATTGCGCCGACCTCCCGCCAGGACGTACAGAGCTATCAGCAGATCCGGCAGCGACTGGAAGCCGAGTCAGGCCGCATCAACGGCAAGCATTCGGAGCTGGACTGGACACCCATCCGATACATCAACAAGCAGTACGAACGGCGCGTTCTGATGGCGCTCTTTCGCAGCTCGCAGATCGGTTATGTCACGCCGTTGCGCGACGGCATGAACCTCGTTGCCAAGGAATACGTGGCCGCGCAGGATCCGGAAGACCCGGGGGTGCTCGTGCTGTCGCGCTTTGCCGGCGCGGCGCGCGAGCTGGATGCCGCACTGATCGTCAACCCGTATGACACGCGTGGCATGGCCGAGGCGCTGAACCGTGCGTTGACGATGCCGCTGGAAGAACGCAAGGCGCGCTACGCCCACATGATGGATCGGCTGCGTGCGGCCAACCTCACCATCTGGCGCGAGCGCTTCGTCGCCGATTTACGCAACGCGTCGCCCCAGTAGTCAGGCGCCTGCGCTGCCAGTGCGCGGCATGCGCTCGTCGGTTTCCGCTGAGTCAGCCGATGCGCCGGCCTCGGGCCACAGCATGTCGGCCACCACGGCATTCATGCGCGCCCAGTGCGAACCGGGCCAATAGATACGCCGGCAGACATCGCATGTGCTGAAGAGCCGCTGGCGCTCGCGCACGCGGGGCGGCACGCTGGCCGAAGCCTCTTCCTGGCTCAGCATTCGCAGCGGCACATTGCACTCGAGACAGCGTGAAAACGGCTTCGCCACATCAGCGAGCCGCAGGCGTGTGACGATTTCGCGCATCTGTGCCTGCGGCTCGCGCGCACGGATGAACGCGCCACGCCGGATGCCGCGCCGCTTGAGAAGCTCACGGTCACGCGACAGCACGATCCAGTCTTCCTCATGGGCGAGCGCTTCGATGGCTGCGTCGGCGTAGTTGTTGTCGTAGGCGGTGTCGAAACCGGCCATGCGCAGCAGGCGCGCCGTGGCGCCCAGGTGCGCATCGCACAGAAAATGCAGCGGCGCCGCCGGCGAAAAGGGCTCTACAGATGAAACGGCAACGTGGCCCCGCGCCGGCAACAGCGCCTCCAACGCCATGGGCCTGCCATCCACCAGCACTTGGCCAATCTCGGTATGCGGCACACCAAGCGCCTCGATGGCGTGCTTGAGCGTGGCGCCCTCTGCCCATGCGCGCGCAACGGGATGCCCGCGCAGCGCCTGCGGAAGAAGCGGCGTGAGGCCGGAATCGAACGTGAGGACGACGGTCTGCATGCCTACCACGATACTCCCAACCCAACATGGGTGCCTTGGCACGGTCGCGTTGAAGCTGTTTTGGCGGGCGCGCGGACAATAAAAATGCGGCGTGACCGCTGAAGTCACGCCGCAAACAGGGAGGAGGAGAAGTTCAGTCGCTGCGTCGTTTATGCGCGCGATGCAGCGCCACCGTTCGGATAGCTCGCATCGCCATTCCATGACAGGTAGCCATACGTATCAGCCTGGCGATCGGCACCTTGGCTATAGGGATCAAAGCGATCGTTCTTCCACGACAGATAGCCGTAGGTGTCGGCCTGGCGGTCAGCGCCCTGGCTGTACGGGTCAAAACGGTCGTTCTTCCACGACAGGTAGCCGTAGGTATCGGCCTGGCGGTCAGCGCCCTGCGTGTACGGGTCGAAGCGCCCCGCCTGCGTGGCCGCAGGAGCGTCGAAATTGGGCTGGATGGAAGCCGTTGCGGGTTGCGACAGCAGCGCGGCGGAAGCCGACACGGTGGCCACCATGGCCAGAAGCGCGCGGCGGGAAACAGCGGAGAAGAGACGGGAGTTCATGATCGATTCCTTGTTCGTTTGCGCTCGTTGTTGCGCTTGGAAGGCAGAATAGATCGTTGCTCCCGTCTGATAAATGCGACTTTGCGGAAATAACTGTTCAGGCGGCGCTAACAATCTGCAGCCGGGGGTTTTCCTTCAGCTGCAGGCACGGATGATCGGCAAACAGCGTCGCCACCCAGTCCACAAACACGCGCACCTTGGGCGACAGATGCCGGTTGTGCGGATACACCACCGATACCGGCACGGGTTCGGAAATATAGTCCGGCAGCACTTCCACCAGCGCGCCCGACATCAGATGCTCGTACACCAGGAAGCGCGAAGTCTGCAGCAGCCCGAGGCCATGCAGCCCGCACGCCACTGCCGATTCGGCATCGTTGACGGACACCATGCTGCGGACCTTGTGGATCTGCTTCTGCCCGTCGATCACGAAATCCCAATCCATGCGGCGGCCGTTGCGCGCCGAGAAGTAATTCACCGCAGTGTGGTCCTGCAGGTCCTCCAACGTCTTGGGCGTGCCGCAGCGGGCAAGGTATTCCGGTGACGCGCAATTGACCATCGACAATTGGCCGATGCGCCGCGCAACGAGGCTGGAGTCCTGCAATTCGCCGCCACGCACCGCGCAATCCACGCCTTCCTGCACGAGGTCGACGGTGCGGTCGCTCATGCCGATCTCCAACTGAAGATCGGGGTACGCCTCGTGAAAATCGCGAATGCGCGGCACAAGCAACCGTTTGCCAATCGACGCAGGCACGTCGATGCGCAAGGTGCCGCGCGCGCCCGACGAGCTTTGCGAGAACGCAGCCTCGGTCTCTTCAAGATCGCCGAGCAGACGCACGCAGCGCTCGTAATACGCAGCGCCATCGGCGGTGACATTCACGCGGCGCGTGGTCCGGTGCAACAGGCGCACGCCGAGATGCGCCTCAAGGCTTTGCACCAGGTTCGTCACCGTGGCGCGGGGTAACTGAAGGCTGTCGGCAGCCTTGGTGAAGCTGCTGGCTTCCACGACGCGCGTGAAAACCTGCATGGCCTGCAAGCGATCCATCTGCGGCTCCTTAGGGACGGACTCCACGGGGCGGGCGCACTGCCCGAACAAAATGGGGCAATGCGCCGGACGTGTGGAATCAAGGGGTCTGCTCATGCTCGGTAACACGCACGCACTCTGAGCATCAGGCGCGATCAGGAAAGCTGCGACTACGGGTTTTCGCAGTGCAACAAGATCGGCCTCGAGCAATGACACTTTGTAGCACAACCGTAGATTTTGATTGTTCGGCTGCAACTAATAGTGATGTCTGATTATAGGCATTTATCTACGTTCGTCTAATCACCATCATTCAGCCCATCGATATCCGGGTGATCCGCAAAGGTAAGCCCCGCCTGACATCATGGGTTCTTCTCCACCGCGTCTCGTTGTTTCGGATCGGTCGCTGACCAGCGATGCGGCGTCGCCCGCTGTTCGTCCAGCGCAACCGTATACAACGCCCGCGACCACAAATGTTGCACTGAATAACCATTTGCGCAGCGCAGCATCTACGCTGCCTGAGCAAGCTTCTCCGTGCAAGGAAACGGGGGGCGCAGTGCCGTTGCCGCGCGAGGTCACGTCCGAAGACTATTGGACACAGGGTTACGCCAGCCGGATCCGCTTGCGTGTGTTCCGCCCCGAAATGCACGCCGGCGATGCCGCCGCGCCGCTGCGCCAACCCGGCGTGCTGTACCTGCATGGCGGCGGTTTCGTGCGCGGCTCGATTGACGATGCAGATGCGCCGGCGCGCCACCTGGCGGCCACATTGCCGGCGGTGGTGGTGACGGTCGGCTATTCGCTGGCGCCCGCATCGCCATTTCCAGCCGCCCCGGAAGATGTATACGCCGCGCTGTGCTGCATGGCCGACCATGCCGCCGCATGGGGGATTGATCGTCGCCGCATCGCCGTGGCCGGACATGACGCCGGCGGCAACCTGTCGGCCGCGCTGTCGATGATTGCGCGCGACCGCGGCGGCCCGCACCTGCGTGCACAGGTCCTGATCGCGCCGATGCTCGATCCAACCATGGCACGCGTGCGCCCCGACCACCTGGCCAACGCAGACAACTCGGCTGAAGTCTGTGCCGATTGCTATCGCCAGTACCTGCCCCGCCCGACCGAGCGCGTGCACCCCTATGCCGCGCCGGTGGAATCGCGCCGCCTGCAGGGCCTGCCCCCCGCCCTGCTGCTCACTGCCCCGCAAGACTTGCTGCGCACCGAAGCAGAGCGCTATGCAGCGTGCCTCATTGAAGCGGGCGTCGTCACGCAGGTCGTGCGCGTGAACGAGGCCTGCCATGACTCGATCGCGATGAGCGCGGTCGCGCAAGATGAGATGACGTGCTTCCTGCGCTGGCACCTTGGCATGACGCGCCAGGCGGCCGCCCCGCGCAAACGCCGTCCCCGTGCGGACCGAAAGGACCGCACCTCCATTGACCCGACCGGGGAGACGCCTGGCTGAACCCATACAACAAGAAACGGAGTGCGAGGCCGCCCGCGTATTTCTACGCTGCGGCCCAAGCGCTTTTATCCAGTCTTTTTCTCTTTGCTTACCCAACAAAATCGAGAGAGTCATCATGAGCCTGTCCAAACGCACACTCGCCATTTCGGTTGCCGCCGTGCTCGGCGTTGCAGCCGTTGGCACCTACGGTCTGGTCTCCAGTGCCGGCGCATCGCAGCAGCCGGCAGCCGCCCCCGCTGCCACGCCGGTGGATGTGGCGCCGGTCCTGGCCAAGAACGTGGCCGAATGGGATGAGTTTTCCGGCCGCATCGAAGCCGTTCAACGCGTGGAAGTCCGTCCGCTGGTGAGCGGCACCGTCACCGCCGTCCACTTCAAGGACGGCAGCATCGTCAAGAAGGGCGACGCGCTGTTCACCATCGACCCGCGCCCCTACGCCGCCGAAGTCGCACGCACGCAAGCCGCGCTGACCGCCGCCAAATCCCGCGTGGCCTACACCACCTCGGAGCTGGACCGTGCGCAAAAGCTGGTGGCCGACAACGCCATCGCGCGCCGCGAGTTCGAAGAGAAGGAAAACGCCGCGCGCGAGGCACAGGCCAACCTGCAAGGCGCCGCCGCCGCGCTGGAAGCCGCCAAGCTGAACCTGGAGTACACGCACATCGTTGCGCCCGTCGCGGGCCGCGTGTCGCGCGCTGAGATTACGGTCGGCAACGTCGTCTCCGCCGGTGGCGCCGCCCCGGTATTGACGACGCTGGTATCGGTCTCGCCGATGTACGTGGCGTTCGATGCGGATGAACAAAGCTACCTGCGCTACTCCGCCAAGGCCGCCCAGGGCGCGAAGACGCCGGTCTACATCGGGCTGGCCAATGAAGACGGCTACACGCGCGAGGGCGTGATCCAGTCCGTCGACAACCGGCTGGACGTGCGCTCGGGCACGATCCGCGTGCGCGCCACGCTCGACAACGCGGACGGCCGCCTTACGCCAGGCCTCTACGCCCGCGTGCGCATGAGCACCGGCGCGCCGCACGACGCCATCCTCATCAGCGACAAGGCCATCGGTACGGACCAGGACAAGAAGTTCGTCCTGGTGGTGGATGCCGCCAACAAGACGAGCTATCGCCCGGTGGTACTGGGCGCCTCGGTTGACGGCCTGCGCGTGGTGAAGTCGGGTCTGAAGGCAGGCGAGCGCATCGTCGTGAATGGCATCCAGCGCGTGCGCCCGGGCGACGCCGTGGCACCCAACACGGTGACCATGGATAGCCTCGTCACCAAGCGCGTGGTGTTGCCGGGCGCACAGCCGGAAGCCCCGGCCGCACCCGCCGAAGCCAAAGCCGACACATCCGCTGCGCCCGCCGCCAAGGCCGAAACCAAGCCCGCGAACGCCAAGACCGCAGCCAACGCACAACGCCTTCCGGCCGACCGCGCCTGATGGCCCCGATTGCGCTCAATCGCGACTGAACCTCATCGCTCACAGCCATGAACTTCTCTAAATTTTTCGTGGACCGCCCGATCTTTGCGGGCGTGCTTTCCACGCTGATCCTGCTGATCGGGATCATCTCGATCTGGCGATTGCCGATCTCGGAGTATCCCGAGGTCGTGCCGCCTTCGGTGGTGGTGCGCGCGCAGTTCCCGGGCGCCAACCCGAAGGTGATCGCCGAGACCGTCGCCTCGCCGCTCGAAGAACAGATCAACGGCGTCGAGAACATGCTCTATATGCAGTCGCAGGCCAACAGCGACGGCAACATGACCACGACGGTCACCTTCAAGCTGGGCACCGACCCGGACAAGGCACAGCAGCTCGTGCAGAACCGCGTGTCGCAGGCACTGCCGCGCCTGCCCGACGTGGTGCAGCGCCTGGGCGTGACGACCATCAAGAGCAGTCCCGACCTGACGATGGTGGTGCACTTGCTTTCGCCCAACGACCGCTACGACATGACGTACCTGCGCAACTACGCCGTGTTGAACGTCAAGGACCGCCTTGCGCGGATCAGCGGCGTGGGCCAGGTGCAGCTGTTCGGCTCGGGTGACTACTCGATGCGCGTGTGGCTCGACCCGAACAAGGTCGCCGAACGCGGCCTGACGGCCAACGAAGTGGTCAAGGCCATCCGCGACCAGAACGTGCAGGTGGCAGCCGGTGTGATCGGCGGTTCGCCGTCGGTGCCGGGCACGGACCTGCAACTGTCCGTCAACGCGCAGGGGCGCCTGAAGACCGAACAGGAATTCGGCGACATCATCCTGAAGAGTTCGCCCGATGGCGCCGTCACGTACCTGCGTGACGTGGCCCGCATCGAACTGGCTGCGTCGGAATACGGCCTGCGCTCGCTGCTCGACAACAAGCAGGCGGTGGCCATCCCGATCTTCCAGGCGCCGGGTTCCAACGCGCTGCAGATTTCGGATGACGTGCGCAAGACGATGGCCGAGCTGAAGGAAGACTTTCCCGAAGGCGTGGACTACCGCATCGTCTATGACCCGACGCAGTTCGTCCGCTCGAGCATCGAAGCCGTCACGCACACGCTGCTGGAAGCGGTGGCGCTTGTGGTGCTCGTGGTGATCCTGTTCCTGCAGACGTGGCGAGCATCGATCATTCCGCTGCTGGCGGTGCCGGTGTCGATCATCGGTACGTTTGGCCTGATGCTGATGTTCGGCTTCTCGATCAACGCGCTGTCGCTGTTCGGGCTGGTGCTGGCGATCGGGATCGTGGTGGACGATGCCATCGTGGTGGTGGAAAACGTCGAGCGGAACATCGCCGAAGGGTTATCGCCACGCGAGGCGACCTACAAGGCCATGCGCGAGGTGAGCGGCCCGATCATCGCCATTGCCCTGACGCTGATTGCCGTGTTCGTGCCGCTGGCCTTCATGACGGGCCTGACCGGTCAGTTCTACAAGCAGTTCGCGCTGACGATCTCGATCTCGACCGTCATCTCGGCTTTCAACTCGCTCACGCTGTCGCCGGCACTGGCCGCCCTGCTGCTCAAGAGCCATGACGCGCCGAAGGATTGGCTGGCGCGTGCAATGGACAAGGGCCTGGGCTGGATCTTCCGCCCGTTCAACCGCGTGTTTGGTGCCGCATCGGAATCGTATGGCCGCAGCACGTCGCGCGTGATCGGCCGCAAGGCGGTCATGCTCGGTATCTACCTGGCCTTGATCGGCGCGACCGCGCTGCTGTTCAACAAGGTGCCGGGTGGCTTCGTGCCGATGCAGGACAAGCAGTACCTGGTGAGCTTCGCGCAACTGCCGGACGGTGCCTCGCTGGACCGCACGGAAGACGTGATCCGCCGCATGTCGGACATCGCCCTCAAGCACCCGGGCGTGGAGAGCGCTGTGGCGTTCCCGGGCCTGTCGATCAACGGCTTCACCAACAGCCCGAGCGCCGGCATTGTGTTCGTCACGCTCAAGCCGTTTGATCAGCGCAAGGGTGCCAACCTGTCGGGCGGTGCCATCGCCGGGCAGCTGAACCAGCAGTACGGTGCGATCAAGGATGCCTTCATTGCGGTCTTCCCGCCGCCGCCGGTGCAGGGCCTGGGTACGGTGGGTGGCTTCAAGATGCAGATCGAAGACCGTGGTTCGGTCGGCTACGAACAGCTCTTTGCCGCCACGCAGGCCTTCATGGCGAAGGCACGGCAGACGCCTGAGCTGGGCCCGTCGTTCTCGAGCTACCAGATCAACGTGCCGCAGCTGAACGCCGACCTGGACCGCGTGAAGGCCAAGCAGCTTGGCGTGCCGGTGACGGACGTGTTCGACACCATGCAGGTGTACCTGGGCTCGCTGTACGTGAACGACTTCAACCGCTTCGGCCGCACGTATCAGGTGAAGGTGCAGGCAGACGCGCCGTTCCGCGCCCACGCAGAAGACATCCTGCAGCTGAAGACGCGCAACACCGCGGGCGAGATGGTGCCGCTGTCATCGCTGCTGCGAGTGTCGCAAGGCTTCGGGCCGGACATGGTCGTGCGCTACAACGGCTACACCGCTGCCGACATCAACGGCGGCCCGGCCCCGGGCTTCTCGTCGGGCCAGGCACAAGCGGCAGTGGAACGCATTGCGCATGAAACGCTGCCCAAGGGCGTGCGCTTCGAGTGGACGGATCTGACCTATCAGCAGATCCTGGCCGGCAACTCGGCCGTGTGGATCTTCCCGATCTGCGTGCTGCTGGTGTTCCTGGTGCTGGCCGCGCAGTACGAAAGCCTGACGCTGCCGCTGGCCGTGATCCTGATCGTGCCGATGAGCCTGTTTGCCGCCATGCTGGGCGTGTGGGTCTCGCATGGAGACAACAACATCTTTACGCAGATCGGGCTGGTGGTGCTGGTGGGGCTGGCGTGTAAGAACGCCATCCTGATCGTGGAGTTTGCGCGCGAGCTGGAGCTGCAGGGACGCACCATCGTCGAAGCCGCCATCGAGGCCTGCCGCCTGCGTCTGCGCCCGATCCTGATGACGTCGATCGCTTTCATCATGGGCGTGGTGCCTCTGGTGGTATCGACCGGCGCCGGTGCGGAAATGCGTCATGCCATGGGCGTGGCCGTGTTCGCGGGGATGCTGGGTGTGACGCTGTTCGGCCTGTTCCTCACGCCGGTGTTCTACGTGCTGCTGCGCACGCTGGCGGCACGCCGCGGCCAGCGCTCGGAAGACGCCCCCGATCGTGATCTGGACCTGGATGGCACGCTGCCTGTGCCGTCGACCCAGCACTAAGGTCAATACTCATCAAGACATCGCTATGAACGCGTCGACACAACAACAAACAGGTCCGGCCATGCGGTCGGGCCGCTGGACCACGCTGGCGCTGGCCGCCGCGCTGTTCCTCGCGGCCTGCTCGCTCGCCCCGACCTACGAGAAGCCGGACGTTGGCACACCCAACGCCTTCAAGGAAGCTGCACAACCCGCGGACGCACCGTTGGCTGCAGGCGAGCAAGGCAAGTGGAAGACCGCCGAGCCTGCCCTGCCCGCCGACGGCGCGTGGTGGAAGATCTTCAACGACCCGACGCTCGACAAGCTCGAAGCGCAGGCCGCTGAAGCCAGCCCCACGCTGGCCGCCGCAGCCGCGCGTGTGAACCAGGCGCGTGCGTTCGTGCAGGCCAAACGTGCATCGCTGTTCCCGGAACTGGATGCGGGCTTCGGCCCGACACGCCAGCGGGCCTCGGCGGCATCGGCCGGCTTGCCGGTCGGCGCGCCCGTGCAGCCACAGACGTACTGGCGTGCGCAGTCCACCGTGGCGTATGAGGTCGACCTGTTCGGCCGCGTGCGCAACAACATCGATGCGGCCGGCGCCGATGCCGAGCGTGTCGAAGCGCTGTACCGCGCCGCCCGTCTGTCATTGCAGGCCGACGTGGCGCAGACGTACTTCAGCCTGCGCACGCTGGATGCGGAAGAAGCCTTGCTGTCCCGCACGCTGGTCGGCCGCGAAGAGGCGCTCAAGCTCGTGCAGCGCCGCTTCAACACCGGCGACATCGGCGAACTGGATGTTGCCCGCGCTGATGCCGAACTCGCGACGGCACGCTCGGATCGCATCGGCGTGCAGCGCCGTCGTGCCGTGCTGGAACATGCGCTCGCAACGCTGCTGGGCAAAGCACCGGCTGATTTCACGATGAGTACGGACCCGCTGCAATCGGCCGACGTGCGCGTACCGGCGGGCCTCCCGTCTGCCTTGCTGGAGCGCCGTCCCGATGTGGCCGCGGCGGAACGCTCGATGGCTGCGGCCAACGCACGCATTGGCGTGGCGCGCGCGGCGTTCTTCCCGCAACTGCAGCTCACGGGCGGCTTTGGCTACGAATCGCACGACATCGGCGACCTGCTCAAGTGGGGCAGCCGCACGTGGATTCTCGGACCGCTGGTCGGCACCGCGCTGTCACTGCCGATCTTTGACGGAGGCGCCCGCAGCGCCGGCGTGAAGCAGGCGCGCGCCGCGTATGAAGAGAACGTCGCCAACTACCGCGAAAGCGTGCTCGTCGCCTTCCGCGAGGTGGAAGACAACCTGTCGGAACTGCGTCTGCTGGCCGATCAAGCCAAGGCTCAGGACGACGCCGTGCGCGCGTCCACGCGCGCCGCGCAACTCTCGCGCACGCGCTACAACGCGGGGTCGGTCAACTACCTGGACGTGATCGATGCCGAGCGAAACATGCTGTCCGCCGAACGCATCGGCGTGCAGCTGGCCGGCAGCCGCATGAACTCCACGGTGGGGCTCATCAAGGCGCTGGGCGGCGGCTGGGGCGATCTGCCGCCGGCCAACGCGGCCCAGCTTGCAACGGTGGCGCAACAGTAACCAGGCATTGCTCCCTCTCTCTGGAAAGCGAGATCTGCGCGGCTTCGGCCGCGTTTTTTTTTGCTTCCGTTCAGGGCAATTTTCCAGTTCCGCGCGCGTTCCAGCTCATCGCCCACGCATAGAAGCCGACCAGCGTGCCGAACTGCAGGAACACGGCCCACAGCAGAAAGATCTGCGGGTACCACAGCATCGACCCTTTGAGCAGCACCACCGATGCGAGCGTGTACTGAAACGGAATGAACACCGTGAGATACGCCATGCCCATGACGGACAGCACCAGCTTGCGGATCAGGCCGAAGTCCAGCACGTTGTAGATCAGCGCATAAAGCCACGGCGTGATCAGCACCACCACGACCGACGCCTGCGTGAGCGAGCCGATCGATCCGCCGCCGTCATACGGAAAGCTTGCCGGCCACATGAAGAAGTAGAACTGCGCACTGGCCTGCACCACGCCGATGAAGCGCAGCCAATACGCCAGCGGCAACGCACGGCCGCCGATGAAGCGGGTGCCGAACAGCAGCGCCAGCGTGATGATCATCCCGACCAGCCATTGCACGGCGGTGGGCAATGCGGCTTCGCTGTGCGGATACGGAATCGCGCCAAAGCCCGGCACCAGCGCCTTCACGGCCGCCAGCCGCACCTGCCCGTCCAGGGCGACGCTCCAGAACCCGATGATGCGTTCCCACAGCCGGGCCACGGTCGGCCACAGCGCGCAGTAGGCGGCCGTGAGCGCCAGCGGAATCCCGAGCACGTCGATCCAGCGCGTGAACGGGAACGACAGGCGACGCATCGCGCGATGCATGACGATGCGATCGCCGCGATAGCCGATCACCCGCTTGGGCTCATGCCCGTGCAATCGGCGCTTGGTGGGGAGGTCGTCGCCCGGCCCGTCCTCGATGGGCTTGGCGTTCATCGGAAGCTCCAGCGGAAGCCGATTTCACCGTACGTGCGGTTGTAGAACGGATTGTGGTAGTACTGCGCGCCGACGATCAGCAGCAGGTCACGCGCGACACGCTCGCGCCACTGGATGGCGTAGCTCATGCTGTTGTAGTCCGCACGCTCGGTGCCCGTGGTCAAGACCTGGTAGGCCTCGCGGGCGTGCTCCACGCGCAGCACGAGCGCGCGCTTTTCGTCGTTGCCGATCGTGGCGGCAATGTACTGGCTCGGGCCGAACACCATGCCGGGGTTGGCCCGGTTGAAACGCAAGCCGCCCTCCAGCACGACCGACGGGAAATACGCCAGCGAACTGAGCACCAGCCCCTGGTCGTTGCGCACGCTGTCCTGGCCCTGCGCGTAGTACGCACCAATGCCGGCCACGAAACGGCGGTCCGGGCCGAACTTGCGATAGCCCGCCACATCCACACGCCACTTCGAGAACAACTCGCTGTTGCCCGTACCTGCGCCGACGAGGACGTAGTAATCCTCCGAAAGATCGCGCGTGAGCGAGAGCGCGCCGTACTGGCCCGCAAAGCCAAAGCGGCTCTGCCGATCCAACTCGGCCTGCCAGATGCCGTACGAAGTGACCATCATGCCGCGCAGGGCTACGGCGGTGGCCCCGCCAAAGCCATCGCTCATATGGCCGGTGTCGAGCACGGCCTCGATGGCAGCGCGCTCCGGTACATACGGTTCGGGCAGCGCTTGCGGCACGGTTGGCGCGTTGGCGCCGGGCGTCGGCACGGGCGTCGCGGCCAATGCCGTGGCATCCGCCGGCGCAGCCGCGCCTTCCTGTGCAGCCGGTTGTTCCGGTTCCGTGGCGGCGGCTGGCGGTGTGGCCGGCTCTGCCGGTTGCATCGCTTCGGAGGCTTCGGTCGGCTGTGTTCCTTGTGCTGGTTCGGCCGGTTGCACCGCTTCCGCGGACTGGGCCGCGGTGTCCTGGGTGGCGGCCGGCTCGGCAGCCTGTGCCCATGCCGCCGGCGCTGTCATGCCGCAGATGGCAGCCGCCAGCATCCACGCAATTGGAGTTCGATCCACGCTGTATTTCCCCGTCTGTTGTTGATGCGGGCGCCGGCCTTTTTTTTTGATGCGTGGCGGCGGCCCTCTCTGCTTGTTGTCTTGTGTCTTGTGTCTTGTGCTCAGGTGCCGGTCTTCAGCTTGGCCGCAATGGTGAGCTTGCTGCCCGCGCCCGCCACCACGCGCCAGTTATTGCCTTCCCGGACCACGCTGGCCTGACCGGCTTCCACGCGCGGTTCGGCATAACGGTCGGCTGAAAACAGCCACGTCAGGTCGCTCAGCGTTTCCGGGTTTTCCGCGCTCACGCGCACGTCGCCGCGCTCCGACGTTGTCTGCCACACGGTCTTTTCGCGCCGCTCGGCAAAGTCGGCCATCTGCGTGATGGTGTGCCAGCGGAAGCGCTTGCGCGCCTCTTGGGCGTCGGCGGCATCCATCAGCGCGTCAATGGCGTGCAGGTAGCGCACCGCGCCAGGCGGGTGGAAGTAGATCAGGCGGATCTCGCCGGACTCGGTGGTGAACTTCACCAGCGACGTCAGCCACGCCGCAATCTCCGCTTCCGGAATGTGCGCCATGTCGGCTTCTTCAATGGTCGCGTACTGCCCGTAGGTCTGCACCGGGAACGACCAGATGTGCTCGTCGCACCGGCCGTTGCGATACGTGCGCGTCGGTCCCTGGCCGATATTGCCGGTGAAGTAGTAGCCCTTGACGTTGTGCTCATCCAGCCAGCGGGTGGCCCACTCGGGCTGATTGCCGGTGGGGGCGGAATACTCCGTCTGCGGCTTGCCGGTCAGTGTCTCGATGGCGTCTGCGTTCTTCTGCAGGTAGGTCTCCATCGTGGACTGGTTGTCTTCCGTCACGTTCAGGCCGAACCAGTCGTGGATCCAACCCCCGTGGCTGCCGACCTCGTGCCCTTGCTTCATCAGACCGTGCACGACCTCCGCAAACGCGGGGTTGTGGGCCAGATTCACGCCCAGCCCGTCGCCAAACTGGCGCTGGTCGGGGCCGGCGGTGATGTGGAAGCTGAACGGGCCGCGCTTGAAGACGCCGTCTTCGATGAGCTTGTCCGTTGCGTCAATACAGATGCGCGCATCGCAGTGCCAGTTCAGCACCAGGCCACCCACGCCCTGCGGCGCCGGCGACAGGCGCGGCTGTTCCAGCACGCGGCCCGCAAAGTAGCTCAGGAAGCCATGCATCAGCACGCCATCGGTGCGCAGCTTCAGATACGTCAGCGGCAGGTTGACGAACAACACGTGGCCTTTGCCGACGGTGCGCTCGCCGGCGATGATCGAGCTGTCTTCGGAGCGCAGCAACACCTTGCCGGCGTAGTCGCCGTGCGTGCGCAGAGTCGGGTACTGCAGCATGTCCTGCCCATAGCCCGACAGCACTGCACGCCCATTCGACACAATCCAGCGCCCCGGCGGAATATGCAGATCGACCATCGCATCGGGCTGGCCGTAGACGGTCGCCTGGCTGGCCATCTTTTCGCGCAGCGTCGAATAGAAGCCGTATTGCACGCCGGCCAGCGTCGAGAGGCGCGAGGCGCCATCCTCGTAGAAGCCCTTTTCGTTGAGGATGCCGGCGTCGTACACCTGCAACAACGCGCCGCCGTCCTGCACGAACTGGCTGATCTGGTTGACGAGCGCGGTCGTCATCGAACGGTGCACGGTGTCCGGCAGGATCACGCCGGCAAACACGCGCTCACCATTCAACCCATGACGCACGAAATCCGATGCCGACATGGTGCGCAGGCGTACCCCCTCTTCCAGCGCGGCGTCTTCCCACGCCTGTACGTAGATGCGGTTGTCTTGCCCCAGGTTGTCGGGCACCACCAGCACGATGTCATCGGTCTGCGGGCGGCCCGGGCCGGCGCTGAGGTTGCGCGCCAACAGCAGCGCGCAGGCCGCAAAGGCAATCAGGATCAGCAGACTGGTCAGGTGCTTGCGCCAGTCGATGCGTTTGGAAGGAGTGCTCATTGGGAAACGGCCAGTGCATGGGAGAGCCCGATCAGCGCGCCCTCTTCCATCAGGTTCCAGCGGCCGGCTGCGCGCCATTGCGGCGCGGCCTGCAGCCACTTCTGCGCGGTCGGTGTATCGCCCAGCGTGTAGGCCGCCCAGGCGATCAGACCCCAGGGGAATGGGTCCGCCTTGCCCGACAGCCACGTCTGCCCATGGCGGAACATCCACACCGCCCATTTGCGCCGGGCAGCAGCACCGCTCTCCAGGTCATGCACCCACGGATAGACCGGCGCCACCGCCGTCGGGTAGAAGCCGTACGGCGTGGGCGGCAGGCTGACGCGTGCCGGATCGAGCGCGCCGTTCAGTTGGTAACCGTAGGCATGGGCGAGGCCGTCCATCATCTGCTTGTGCGACGGCAGCGCGGCCAGTTCCAGCGTGTAGTGCAACGCGGCCTTGGGGTCGGCGCGCAGGCGCTTGAGTGCGCCGGCCACTTCCACGTTGTCGGCAAAGTAGGCTTCGGGCCGATCGGCAAACGCCTGGAACGTCGCACGCTTCGGGTCCCACAACGTGGCGAGGAGCACAAGCGACAGGCGGCAGCTCGCCAGCAGTTGCGGCGGGCCATGCAGGATCTCGTTGACAAGCAGGCACCAGAACACGGCTTGCGAGTCATCGGCATCGGCGTGGCCACAGGCGGCCCAGCCGTCTGTGCCAGCGCGGCAGATCCGGGGGAACGTGCCATTGGCCTGTTGATACGGCAGCAGCCAGTTTGCCAGCGACGCGGCCGGAGCCTGCACGTCGACACCGAGGCGGTGCGCGACCAGCAGGGCCTCGATTGCAACGTAGGGCTCGACGTAATCGCCTTGGGCGAAGACGGTCATGGCGCCGTCGCGCGTGGTGAAGTCTTCAAACATCGAGGCACCGTGCGCAGCGGCAGTCGACAAGGCAAGCCCGGCCAGCACCGCGCCACAGCGGCGAATGCAAGCGCTCCAGAACGTGACCATTGCGTGCCCCCTTACCCGTCCACACGAGCGAACTCGTGCGCGGTAATCACGCCATGCACGACACAGCCCGGCGAAACGAACAGGCGGTTGCAGACCAGCGTGGTCGGCGCGTCGGGGCGGCCGATGCGGCAGTTCGGGCCGAGCACGATGTCTTCAAAGCCGATCAGCGGGCCCAGTACCGCGCTGCCCGCCCCGATCTCCAGATCCTTGCGGGCCGATAGGGTGCCGGCGATGCGCACGCCGTCACCGGTACGCAGGTGCCCATGCGTCTTGATGCTGCCCTGGAGCACCATGCCACCCGCGACGCGGCAATCGCCGCGCACCACGTAGTCGCAATCGGCTGCCTCGTTGGCGGCCAGAATGGCATCGCCATCGAGCACACGACGCTCGGTAGCCGGTTTCGGCAGGCCGACCGGCTGTGCCGCGCTGCGCGCGTCGCCAAACATCACCTCGGTGGCACCCGCACGCTCGAAGCGCGCCGGCGCGGCCATCACGATGCGCTCCTCCGCCGTGACGCGGCCTTCGACACGCACGTTAGGCTGCAGGCGCACATTGCGGCCATGTACCCAGCGCTGCACCACCACGTTCTCGCCCAGTTCGATATCGCCTTCGGCCAGGCACGCACGCAGACGGGTGTCGCGCTCGACTTCGATATCGTGCTCGACATACAAATCGGCGCGCACGCGACTGCGCGGCGCAAGCCATGCATCGCCCCGAAACACGACGATGTGGTTCACCTTGTCGAGCATGCGCGCCAGCCCCGACTGCTCGGTCGACGGGCGGCCGCGCGGGTCGCGCCCCACGCTCAGCTCTGCGCTCACGGGCACCTGATAGGCGGCGCCGGCGGCGCGCATGGCTTCGAGATCCACGCCGTACTGCTCCTGCAGCCGCCGGCGGAAGCTGTTGGCAAAGAAGGTGAGGTTGTTCGGCTGGTCACGCCGCATCGGCAGCGGTGCCGAATCGGTCGGACGCAGCCACTCCGACAACGCCGGCAGGAACGGCAGCACCAGCAGGCCCGCAACCGAGCCGCTCAGCAGCAGCATGCTTCCGATCATGCGCCCTCCGTGCCCGTGGGCACCGGCACCTCGCCGGCCATGATGTTGACCACGCCCGCGGCTTCTGTGCGGAAGCGCTCGGTCTTGTCCCACACCAGCTCGCGCTTTTTCACGGCATCGATCACCTGCGTCACGCCGGCGCGCGAGATGGTCACCATGCTGACCAGGAAGCCGAATAGGTTCAGCGGCAGCAGGCGGATGCGGTTCCGATGACCATCGAGGTAGGTGGCCGCTGCGATCTCGAAGAAGGCCGCATTCGTGCCCAGCCCGCCGTAGCACAGCAGCGCCGCGAGCAGCACCCACCCCGAGACGATCGATTGCGCAGCCGCATAGAACAGGATGACCGCCACCACCCAGCCGGCCAGCTGCACCATGGGCATGACGAAGATGAGCAGCAGCAACGCGCCGTCCAGCCGTTCCAGCCGGCTGATGCGATCGTTCGCCAGCAGCTTGCGGATGTTCTGCACCATCACCTGGTTGTGGCCGCGCGACCACCGGCTGATCTGCTTAAGCCGCACGGGCCAGACTTCGGGCACCTCTTCGTAGCACTCGGAGCGGTTCTGGTAGACCGTCTTCCAGCCGTGCTGGAGCAGGCGGAACGTCACGTCAGTGTCTTCCGCCAGCGTGTCGATGTTCCAGCCGCCGATGTCGTCCAGCGCGCGACGGCGGATGCCGCCCACGGTGCCGCCGTATTGCGGCACCAGGCCCAGGTTCATGCGGGCGGTCTGGTCGACCTGGTAGCCGCCGGAGCGCTCCAGGTCGAGCAGGCGCGTCAGCAGGTTCGCCCCGGCATTCACCGGCACCACGCGGCCCATGATGGCGCCCACTTCCGGGTCAAAGAACGGCGCCACAAGCTGTTTGATGAGGCCACGCGCCGGCAGGTAGTCGGCATCGAAAACGATCATGATCTCGGCGTCGATCAACTGCGTGGCATCGCGCAACGCCGCGGCTTTGCCCGGCCGGCCTTCTGTGCGGTGAAAAAGCTGGAAACGACCCGGGTTGCGCGCCGCAATCTCGTCGATGATTTCGCGCGTGCAATCCTTCGAGCGATCGTTGACCGGCATGATGGTCAGCTTGTCGCGCGGGTAATCCACCAGCAGCAGCGCGTTGAGGCAGTCGGCAATCACGCGCTCTTCATTGTGTGCCGCCACGCAGACGACCACGCTCGGCCACGCCCCCTGCTCAATGTCGAGATACGGCTGACGCTGACGGCCGAACAGCCGGTTCAGCGTGAACAGGTAATGCCGCGCGGTGTAGACGACGAGCAGCGTGATGATGCAGAACGCAATCACCAGCAGGATATCGATCGCAAGCGTGGACATGGTCGTGATTGCCTTTTCGTTTGGCGCTCAAGCGGCTTGGAGTGCGTCGGCGTCGCCGAGGAATTCCTGCACGAAACCACCCGCAAGGGCGGACACGATGCGCTGTGAAGCCAGCCCATCGCCATAGGGGTTGAGATGCTGCGAGAACGCGCGCCATGCCTCGTCGTTGTCGTACAGGTGGCTGACGGCACCGACGATGCTGTCCACCTCCGTGCCGACAAGGCGCACGGTGCCGGCCTGCACGGCCTCGGGGCGCTCCGTCACGTTGCGCATGACGAGCACCGGCTTGCCCAGCGACGGCGCCTCTTCCTGCACGCCACCCGAGTCTGTCAGGATCACGTGCGCGCGCTGCATCAGCCGCACAAAGCGGGCGTAGTCCAGCGGTTCGATCAGGTGCACGTTCGGCAGCCCTGCCAGCGCTTCCTGCACGGGCCCGCGCACATTCGGGTTCAGGTGGATCGGGTAGACGATCTGGATGTCGTCGCGGCGCGCCAGCGTGGCCAGCGCCTCGCAGATGTTGGCGAAGCCCGAACCGAAGTTCTCGCGGCGGTGGCCCGTCACCAGCAGGACCTTGCGTTCGTCGTTCAGAAACGGGAAATGCGCATCCAGCGCGGCGCGGAAGGCGTCGTCCTTCAGGATGCGCTGCGTGGTCTGCAGCAGCGCATCGATCACGGTGTTGCCCGTCACCAGGATGCGGCCACCCAGGTTTTCCGCCTGCAGGTTGCGGCGCGATGAATCGGTCGGCGCGAACAGCAGATCGGCACACACGTCGATGGTGCGGCGGTTCATCTCTTCCGGCCAAGGCTGGTAGAGATCGCCCGTGCGCAGGCCGGCCTCCACATGGCCGATGGGAATGCGGCGATGGAACGCCGCCATGGCCGACATCATTGCGGTGGTCGTATCGCCGTGCACCAGGATGCGGTCGGGACGCACCGTCTCCAGCACGTCGTCAAAGGCTGTCAGCAGACGGGCACTGAGTCCGTTCAGCGTCTGGTTCTGCGTCATCAGTTCCAGGTCGATGTGCGGAACGATATCGAACAGGTCGAGTACCTGCTGCAACATCTGCTTGTGCTGCCCCGTCACGCAGACGACGGATTCCATGGCCGACTGTTCGGCCAGCGCCTTGACGAGCGGCGCCATCTTGATCGCTTCGGGCCGCGTGCCGAAGACGGAGAGAATTTTCATAGCCGGGTAGAAAGAAGCACGGCATGCGCATCGCAGACGCGCATACAGCACACAGGACGGACGAAGGGAATCGATTGACGCCTCCTTCGTGCCTCCTTCTTGTTCTTGTGCGACCGTGGGGGCGGGGAAACCGGGCGTCGTGCAGGCCGCAATTTTCTCAATGAACGCGTCATTGCCGCCACCCCTCGTTTTTTTAAACAGAAAGGCTGACTAGGATTACCCCTTCTTTAGGGGTGACCGGAAATAAGGCGTAGACGCGCGGGAAAAGTGACGCATAAGCGCGCGCATTGCCGGAACCGTCCGCAGGGCGCGGAGCCGCACGGGCGCTTGCGTTACAGCCGATGGGTCGTCCGAAATTGAATGACGCGGCAATGAATCAGCGTTTCATCTCCGGTTTGTCGTGAAAACCGGGGCATGGGCAATTGCAAATGAAATGAAAACAAAAAGGGCCTAAATCATTCCGCCCATTCGAGGGGCATGTTGATTTGTCAGAAAAAAGAGCGCGCCGCCTTCACGCCGCTGCCGGCAATGGCAAGACAGCGCCTCCATGCCCCTTGCTGCATGCCGGATATCACTGTGTCAGGATTGACCAGGCGTTATATCCAACCCTATATTGCGGATAACTCACCCAATCTGTCGCCGGCACCCAACGCGTCACCCGGCCCTTCGCGGGCATCACCCGGCCGGCCGACGGCACCTTCGCGACGTATCCGCATGTCTGCTTCCATCTGGACGCCTCTGCTGCTTTCACTCAAGGTGGCCGGCTGGGCGACGGTTCTTAACCTCGTGCTGGGCGTCGGCGCGGCGTACGCACTCGCGCGTACGCGCAACCGTCTGCGCGACGTCATCGATTCAATCCTGACGCTGCCCCTGGTGCTACCGCCAACGGTGCTCGGCTATTACCTGCTGGTGCTGCTGGGCCGGCGCGGCCTGATCGGCGGATGGCTCGACAGCTTGGGCATCCAGCTCGTCTTTACCTGGCAAGGCGCGGTGATTGCCTCCACCGTGGTGGCGTTCCCGCTCGTCATGAAGTCGGCACGCGCCGCCTTTGAAGGTGTCGATCATCAACTGGAAAACGCGGCGCGCGTGTTGGGCCTGCCCGAGGCCGCCGTGTTCTTTCGCGTCACGCTGCCGCTGGCCGCGCGCGGCATTGCTGCCGGCGTGCTGCTGGCCTTTGCACGCGCCTTGGGCGAATTTGGAGCCACGCTGATGATTGCCGGCAACCTGCCGGGGCGCACGCAGACGCTATCCGTCGCCATCTACGAAGCCGTACAGGCCGGCGACGACGCCACGGCCAACACGCTGGTGCTGATCACCTCGCTCACCTGCATCGTGGTGCTGGTGGCGGCCAGCCGCCTGCTGCAAGGGCGCGCGCCGAACCTGCAGGAGCAGCTGGCATGAGTGGCCGCATGATCGACCTCGTCGTACAGAAAACGCTCACCAGCGCGGCGCGGGTGTTCTCGCTCGACATTGCCGTGCGCTCGGACAGCCGGCGCGTGGTGCTGTACGGCCCTTCAGGCGCTGGCAAGAGCCTCACGCTGCGCGCCATTGCCGGCCTTATGACGCCCGAGCGCGGCCGCATCGTGCTCAACGGCCGTACGCTGTTCGACCACGCCGACGGCATCAACCTCAGTGCGCAGGAACGCCGCGTCGGTTACCTCTTCCAGGACTACGCGCTCTTCAACCACCTGACGGTGGCGCAGAACATCGCGTTCGGGCTCAAGCGCGGGTGGTTCAACCCGCCGCGCCGCACCCACGATCCGCGCGTCCAGCAGTGGATCGACATGTTTGAGCTGGGCAGCGTTGCCGCCAATTTTCCGACGCAGATTTCCGGCGGGCAGCGCCAGCGTGTGGCTCTGGCCCGCGCGCTCATCGCCGAGCCGTCCATGCTGCTGCTCGACGAGCCCTTTGCCGCGCTGGACCCCGCGTTGCGCACGCGCATGCGTTCCGAGCTGTCTGCCCTGCAAGCGCGCCTGGAGGTGCCGATGCTGATGATTACGCACGACCCGGCCGATGTGGAAATCTTCGGGGACCACGTATTCGAGCTGCGCGACGGCCGTGTCGTGGCCGATGCCGTGCGGGCACCCAATGCGCCGCCGCTCTCGCCGTATCCGCATCTGACGGCGGTGGTGAACCGCTAGCGTCAGAACACGCCCAACGCGAGCCCGGTCGCCATGGCCTGCCCAAGTGAACGGCAGCGCTCCAGCCCGTCTGCGCCAATCTGCTTTGGCGCGAGGATGGCCTCCGGCGTTTGCGCATGCGTGCAGACGATGATCGGCTCAGCCACGGGCTTGAGCCGCCAGCCGGTCGCAATGCGTTCAATCTGACGCACCGCATTCTGGCCATCGCTGCCCGCGCAGACCAGGCACGCGTATGGACGGCCGTTGATGCGGTCGAGCGTGGGGTAATAGCAGCGGTCGAAAAAATCCTTGAGCTGCCCGCTGATGGCGGCGAGGTTTTCGGGTGTTGCGAAGAGATAGCCGTCTGCGGCCAGCACGTCGTCGGGACCCGCCTGCGCGGCGTGCAGCAAGCGCACAATCACACCGCCCTCTTCTGCGGCGCCCGCCTGCGCGGCCTCGGCCATCTGGCGCGCGCCGCCCGTCATCGAGTGGTAGACGATCAGCATGGTTTTCGGCGTCATGAGGGTGTCAGGCCAATCCCAAGATCACGCTCGACGCCTCGAACGCGGCGACGGCTTCCACGCCTTCGGCCAGTGCCAGCGTTTCCACCGCCGTGCGCGAGAGCATGGCCACCAGCACGGTTTCACCCGCCGACGCGGCGCTCGCATCCTGCAGGCGCAGCCGCACTTCGGCCTGCACCGCGCCATCGCGGATCTCCGTGACCACGCACGGCAATTGGTTTTCTGCCGAGACCCGCCACTCGCCGGCGCCGCGCATCAGCATCACGGCAGGCGCCTTGATGAGCGCAACGGCCTGCACGCCCGGTGCCAGCCCAAGCACGCGCGTGCTTTCCTGCGTGATGGTGGCGGCGACAGCCTGACCGGCGGGCAGGCGCAGCGTAACCACATCGTTGACGGCGCCCGGTGCGACCGATTCGACCGTGCCGAACAGCGTATTGCGCGCGCTCGTGCGCAACATGAGGCGGCGCAGCAGGTTGACGTCTTCACTGGCGGCCTGCGCGGCCGCATCCAGGCGCTCGACAAAGCGGCGGTGCTCGGCTTCCAGCACCCGAAAGCTCTCGATCAGCCGTTGCGCACGCGGTGTCAGCACACTGCCGCCACCGCCCTTGCCGCCCGTGGTGCGCACCACCAGGGGCTCGCCGGCCAGGTTGTTCATGGTGTCGATGGCGTCCCAGGCGGCCTTGTAGGAAAGGCCCACGGCTTTGGCGCCTGCCGTGATGGAGCCGGTCTGCCCGATGGCAGCCAACAGTTCGATCCGGCCACGCCCGCCCCAGTTGTCTTCACCGGCGCGTAGCCAGATGGTGCCATCGAGTTCCAGCATGTCGTCCCGTCTTGAATGGAGATTGCAACATGCCGGATGTTAACGCCGATTGCTGGTTCAAGCCGCCGCCAGGCGCGGTGTACGCACGTGCAACAGCACCGAGCGCGAGAGCAGCAGGCCGCCCAGGAAGCCGAACAGCGCGCTGAACAGCGCCATGAAGCTGCCGGAGTGCGAGACTTCCGGGTGCATCGCGAGCATCACGTTGTAGGCATAGCGGGCGGCGAACAGGCCCACGATCACGACCATCGGCACCCAGCTGCCCGGCACACGCACAGTGCGGGCCGTTTCAGAGACGGCGCCGTTGGGCGGCGACATATACGTCACCAGGAACGCCATGACAACCGCGACCAGCCACATCGTGAGGGCAAGCGGGCTGCCATGGCTTGCCATCGACACGCCGTAAAGCGAATACGCGGCCACCACGAGCGGCAGCACGATCAGGCGGCGGCGCGACACGATGCGGGGCTGCATCTGACGCACCCCAATGGCAATCAGCACGGCAAACACGACGAACACCCAGGCGGGCGTATGCGAGACGATGGAGGCGATCGATTCGAGCATGGCGGTCTCCCTGTTGGAATGACGCCAGCATAGGTGCCAGCCCCCGCACGCGGGAGCGGATTGCGACGAACGGCAGAAACACCGGTGTGAACGGTGGGAAAGGCGCGTTCCCGGCCAGGCCGTCAGCCCAGCGCGGCGCGCACGCCGGCATCCACCACCGACAGGTGCGCCCGCAGCAAGCGGTCAAAACCTTCGGCCGTGACCGGCTTGCCGATGTAGTAACCCTGGATTTCCTGGCAGCCCGCCTTGGCGAGGAATTCCACCTGGTCGGCGTCTTCCACGCCTTCCGCGGTGACGGTCATGCCGAGGGCGCGCGCCATGGCGACGATGGCCTCCGTCAGCGCCACGGAATCCGGGTCGCCTGGAATGCCCGTGATGAACGAGCGGTCGATCTTCACGTTGCTGATCGGGAAGCGCTGCAGATACGACAGCGACGAATAGCCGGTACCGAAATCGTCGATGGAGATCCGGATGCCCTGCGCGGTGAGCGCATCGAACATGGGGCGCACTTCATCCGCACCGCCCATCAGCAGGCTTTCGGTAATTTCGACTTCCAGCGCGGTGGGCGGCAGGCCGGTATCGGCCAGCGTCTGCTCGATCATCGGCACCACATCGCCGGCCTGGAACTGCCGCGCCGACAGGTTGACCGCCATGCGGAAGTCGTAGCCGAGCGCCTCGTACCAGATCACGGCCTGCTCGCAGGCACGGCGCAGGACCCATGCGCCAATCGGCACGATCAGCCCCGTCTCTTCCGCCACCGGAATGAACTCCACCGGCGAGATCGCCCCGAGCTTGGCGCTGTTCCAGCGCAGCAGCGCCTCGGCACCGACGATGCGATGGCTGGCCAGGTCGTACTTGGGCTGATAGACGAGCTGCAGTTCGTTGTTCTCGCGCGCGTCGCGCAGCGCGTTTTCCAGCATGTAGCGGCGTTGCAGACGGGCGTTCAGCTCAGCCGTGTAGAACTGCGCGCGGTTGCGGCCGTTCTGCTTGGCGCGGTACATGGCGGCATCGGCCGAACGCAGCAGGTCGGACCCCGAAATGCCGTCGTGCGGATACAGCGCCACGCCAATCGACACGCCCAGGTAATACCGCCCGTTGACGGTATCGAACGGCTCGCGCATGGCCTGAAGCAAACGTTCAGCCAGCAGCGCAATGCGTTTTCCCTCGACACGCTGGTCGATGAGGATGACGAACTCGTCGCCGCCCAGACGGGCGATCACGTCGCCCGGGCCGATGCAATCGGTCAGGCGCGCGGCTGCGCTTTGCAGCAGCGTGTCGCCGCAGGCATGGCCCGCGGTGTCGTTCACGCTCTTGAAGCGGTCCAGGTCGAGGAAGAAGAGCGCCAGTTCGCGGCTCTCGTCACGCGCGCTTTCAATGGTGCTTTCCAGGTGCGCAATGAAAAAGCTGCGGTTGGTCAGCCCCGTGAGCGCGTCGTGCGCGGCCAGATGGCGCAGGCGCTGCTCGGCGCGCTTGATGTCGGTGATATCGGCGAACGACAGCATCACGCTGCTGGGTGTGGGCTCGGGGTGACGACGGATCGGAATGATGTTCTGCCGCACCCACATCAGTTCGCCCGTCTTGAGCAACAGCCCGTAGACGCGGCCGAAGATGGGCTCGCCGGTGCGCAGCACCAGCCCGGACGGCATCATGGTTGAGCCGACTTCCTTGCCGTGCTCGTCCACGACGCGTTGAATCGGGTCGAGCCGGTTGCGGCCGACAAGCTGGCCCGGACGCACCCGCAGGATGCGCTCGGCGCTGGCATTGGCGGCCTGCACCACTCCGTCCGGCGACATGATGACGACGCCTTCGTGCAGGTTCGAAATCGCCAGCCGGTAGCGCTCTTCGCTTTCGGCCAGACCACGTTCGACGTTGTCTTTCTGAATGGCAACGCCCGCCAGGTGCGTGACGTCGTCAAGGAAATGCTGCTCTTCTTCCACGGGCATGCACGGCGTTCGATAGAACAACGCGAGCACGCCAAGCTTGTCCCCGCGCGACGAACGGATGGGCAACGCCCACGCGGAAGCCAAGCCGGCCGACAATGCTGCCGTGCGCTCATGTTGCCAGCGCGGGTCAGTCGCAATGTTGTCGATGAGGACGGTGTCGCCAAGGTAAACGGCGCAACCGCAAGCGCCGGCATCGGGGCCGACAGGGTTGTTTTCCAGTGTGGCGGCAAAGGCCGCCGGCAGCGTGGGGGCGGCAGCCACACGCAACGTCTGCGAGCCGGCATCGAGCAACAGCACGGCCGACATGGCATTCGGATAGACCTGCTCGACGTACAGGCACAGATGGCGCAGTACGGTCGACAGCGTCGCATTGGAGGCAAGTTGCGCAAGCACGGCATTCTCCGAAGCGAGCAGGCGGCGCGCATGCAGCGCCTCGGCGCGGGCCTGAACGGCGTGTCGCTCCAGCGCATGGCGCGACACGGCTTCACGCAACACGAGCATGACGGCGGGCTGGCCCTCGTGCTCGCAGGCGGCGGCTTCGCTGGCAACCAGGACATGCGTGTAGTCGGCGCGCACCAGACGATGTTCGACCGGCTGCGCAGACACGCCGCTGCCCACCATGTTCGCCAGGCGCGGCACCACCTGGGCCACGTCATCGGGATGAATCAGGCCGGCGAGTTGCAGGCCTGCCAGCTGCGTTGGATCCTGGGCGCCCAGCAAGCGCGCGGCGGCGGGGTTGGCCTGCACCACGCGTCCGTCCACAGTCAGCAGGACCGCGTCGGACGACAGCCGAGACAGCGCCTCGAAATCGGTATTACGCCCTCCCGCCATTGCCCCGGCCATGACCGCCACCGGACGTTGCGCGGCCTCGGGGCTGGGCGCAACGTCTGCAGGAGAGGCTCCGGCCTGAGCCGGAAAGAACTGGGTCATGGGCAATGCGATGGCTTGAGCGAAAACGGCAACAGCGACGGCAATGGGAAAGCGAGTCGCGAGACTACACGTGTCTCGACTCTAACCACAACGGCGGGCTGGTGGAAAACTGAAGGGTATTGCCTGTGATACCCCTGACGCCGGTGTGGTGGGCACCCTACGTTTGCGCCGCCCAAGAAAAAACCCGCGCTCAGTTGACGAGGCGCGGGTTGAAGTCTCTGGACCGTGTCGATCTGTTCCAGAGAGGAGAACCGACCCATGGGGCAATCGACGCAGTCACGCATCGCATCGCCATGTTGTAAATCATAGTGTCCCCCTCAGAAAAACAAAGGGCAGAAAAGACCGGGTATTCCATCCCATTTCATTTCCGCCGACCCATTTGTTTTGGCACTGCAAGAACCCCAATGCTGCTGATCCCGTCCGCTTCCACCGCCTGCATGCGCGGGCCTTATGTGCAGCCCGTTTCACGATACCGGCGACGCCGGAAAAATCGCCCCGGCATATTGGTTGGTCGCTACATTGACCAGAATGTTCCGAGTTGCGCGATTATGTCGATCGCATGAAGCATTCTGTGCACGTCAAATCACGCGGGGGTGACCCATGAGGCAGATTGCCGCGTCAAGTTTGGCTGCGGCGTGCCGTTATTGGTCGAAAGAACGCGCCTGTCCCGTGACCTTGCAGGCGCAATTTGAATGCCCGTGCCTGGACCGTCATGCCGTCTTTGTCTCCCCCCACTCGACCGCTTTCGCGGCGCACGATACGGCTGCTGATTGCCGTGAGCGTGCTGGCTGCGCTCGTTGCGCTGCCGCGTGCGCACGCTTTCACGACGCCGGCGCCGACGGCTGCTTCCGGCCGGCCACCGGTTGCCGTTGCGGCACCCGCGCCGCTTCCGGCACCCAAGGCGGGCAAAGCCACCACCGTTGCTTCCAACGCCCCGACCTGTCATGCGATCATGCAGCGCCTGTCGGGCAGCCTGGCTGCCACGCCCAGTACGGCCGACAAGCCCGGCACCGTGATGATCGATGTCGACAAAGCCGGCGTGATGATGGCCTGCAGCCATTCCGATTCGATTGCCATCCCCGTACCGGGCGGCAAGCCCAGATGACACCCTTCTTGTTCGCGCGCCGAGTCATGCCCGGCATGCTGGTGGCGCTCGTGGCGCTGGCAGCGCTGTCCCTGCCGGTGGCCGGCGCGGAGCGTTGGATCCCGCTGCCCGATCAACCCGACAGCCACGCGTCGCTCGACGTCGGCAGCATCCAGCGCATGCCTAGCGGCCCAGTCAGCGCCTGGGTGCGCGTGAAAGCGTCGAACCGCGCGGGCATGCGTTCGCTGCAGCGCATGTTCGGCGCCTTTCGTGGCGACATGGCCGATTTTCTATACACCATCGATTGCCGCAGCCGACAGTTTTCGGTCTCGCAGGCCAAGCTGTATCAAGGCGCCCTGACAGTCAGCGAAAGGCAGATCGCCAACGACGCCGGGTGGCAACGCGTCGACGGCATCGGCTTGGCGGGCGAAGTCGCGCGCCAGCTCTGCGGCGGATAACACCGCACGCGTCGCGGCGCCTTCGTTGGTAACATCGACGCGTGCGCCGCCCTTCCTCGTCCCCATCGACTCCACCCGCCGATCCTCGCATTACCGCAGATGCGAGTGTCTTCGGCACGCTTGCCCGCGGCTCGCGTGCATCGCTCGAGCGCGTCGCGCACCTGGGCGATGGCGTGACCGCCGCCATCTGGCGCAACGAACACGACGAGGCGCGCTATATCGAGCCCAAGCACCACACGCTTTCGGTCTATCTGCAAGGCGGGTACACCACGCACCGCCAGGATCTGCCGCACCTCTTCGGTGCGCCGGGGCGCGTTTGCATGCTGCCGGCCGAACACCAGTCAAGCTGGGTGATCGAGCAGCCGATGCGTTTCGTTCATCTGTATTTCACGCCGGACGCGTTGGCCGGACACGCCGTCCGTGTGCTGGACGCAGAGCCCCGCCTGTTCACGCTGCACGACCGCACCTTCATTGAAGACGCGCATCTCGCACAAGCCTGCGCCAACATCGCTCAGCTCGATTGGACCGACCTGGACGACCGCATGCGCGCCAACGCGTTGGCCAACGATACGCTGTCGTATCTGGTGCAGACGCAGGGCCGCACGCGGGCGCTCGCCGTGCGCGGTGGGTTGGCGCCGCACGTATGCCGGCGCGTTGCCGCGCGCATCGATGCCGAGCTGCATCTGCCCCTGTCGCTCGGACAACTGGCAGCCGAAGCCAATCTGTCGGAATTCCATTTCGCGCGGATGTTCCGGATGTCGTTCGGGGTGGCGCCCCATGAGTGGGTGATGCAGCAACGCATGGCGCGGGCGCAGACGCTGCTGCGCACGACCAGCCTTGCGCTGGCGGCGATAGCAGAGCAATGCGGCTTTGCCAGCCCAAGCCATCTCAGCCGGCGATTTACGCTGCAGCTTGGTGCGTCCCCGTCGCGCTACCGGCAGGCGTGGCAACACGGGTAAGCCGCCATTTGCCACGTCAATATCCGAACGACCGTGCATCGCGATGCTGCGATCGTACGGTCGTCATATCAGCCGAAATGCTGTGCTGCACTAGCGTTTTCCACGATAGAGGCGCATTGGCCGGCGCAGTAACGTGAAGGCGGGTTCCCCATGGAGACCGCCATGTTTACCCATATCCTCCTGCCGACCGACGGCTCTGAACAGTGCCGAAAGGCCATCGACGGCGCGCTCAAGCTGGCGCGCGCGACCGGTTGCCGGCTCACCGCCTACACGTGCATTGAAGAATTCCCCAACATGGCCTATTCGGCCGGCGTGGGCGAGTGTCCGCATGCGCACTACATGGAAACGGTGCAGGGCCACGCCAAAGACTGCATCGAGCGCATTGCCGAGCGGGCGCGCGAAGAAGGCGTGCAGTTCGACAGCGACGTCTCGCAGTTTTCCGAGCCTTACCTGGGCATTCTCGACGCGGCCAAGCGGCACGCGTGCGACGTCATCTTTATGGCATCGCACGGGCACCGCAGCTTGATGGGGCGACTGTTGATCGGCAACGAGACGCGCAAGGTGCTGACCTACGCAGACGTGCCGGTCGTCGTCTACCGCTGATCGCGCTTCTCGTTACATCGCGGCCAATTCCGGCATCGGCGCACCTTCGTTGCGTTCCGGCGGGAGTTCGGCCACACGCTGGGCTTCACGATCGGCGATCTGCTTGCGCTGCTCGGGCGTGAGCACCTGCATGACCTTGGCGCCGGCTTGCGCACGCAGTTGCGCTTCGCGCGCCACGGCGCGGCCCAGCGATTCGGTCAGGCTGCGCGCGCGCGCTTCGTCATACTGGCCCGAAGTCACCATCTGATGCAGATCGCGCCGGGCGTGCTCGATGGCCTTGCGCTGCTCGCGGGCTTCCGGCATCTGCGCATATTCGATGGCGAAGATCTTGTCACGCTGCGCTTCACTCAAGTCCAGGCCGCGCAGGAAAGGCGCGCCACCATGATGGGGGCCCATGCCATGCGGACCGCCTGGGCCCAATGCAGGGCCGGGCCCTCGCCCCATCATGCCGGGGCCATGCGGTGGTATCGACTGCATCGGCTGCATCGGTGAGAGCGGAGCAGCGCCCGGTGCGGCAGTCTGGGCCACCGCGGCACACGAAAGAACAAGCCCGGCAGCAGCAGCGGCCAGGCGGCGGGAAATCGCAGCGGTCATGATGAAGCTCCTGATAAGAACGTCGGCCGGACACACCAGCCATACGCTTACTGTAGCCATCGACCCTGCAGAGAAAGTGGGCAAACCGTGGAGTTTTCTTGAACGTCAGGCGTCGAGCCGGTAACCGACGCCATAGACGGAATGGATCAGGTCGGTACCGGGGCTCACCTGCTCCATTTTGCGGCGCAGGTTCTTGATGTGGGTATCGACCGTGCGGTCGGTCACGATGCGGTGGTCGTCGTAGATCTGCTCGAGCAGGTGCGAGCGCGACAGAATGCGCCCCGGCGCAGCGGCCAGCGCCGCCAGCAGGCGGAACTCCACCGGCGTGAGGTCGAGGCGCTGCCCGCGCAGCGTGGCGGCATAGGCGGCACCGTCGATCTGCAAGGCGCTTTCCGGCACGCCGCCACCGCGCTGCACACGGCGCAGGATGGTCTTGATGCGCGCCACGAGTTCGCGCGGGCTGAAGGGCTTGCAGACGTAGTCGTCGGCCCCCAGTTCAAGGCCGAGCAGGCGATCGATTTCCTCCACGCGCGCCGTCACCATGACGATGGGCACCTCGCTAAAGGCACGCACCTCTCGGCAGATTTCCAGGCCGTCCTTGCCAGGCAGCATCAGGTCCAGCAGCACGAGTTCGGGCGCCGTCTCGCGAACGCGCTGCGTCGCGTGCGTGCCCTCTGCAAGCCACTCGGTCTCGTAGTGAGCGGCACGCAGATAGTCGGTCATCAATGCAGCCAGCTTGGGTTCGTCTTCAATGATCAGAATCATGGTCGGCTAGCGGATCAAGCACATCAAGAACAGGCAGGCGAATGGCGATCCACAGCCCGCCCAACGGCGAATGTCTGGCTTCAATCGTGCCGGCATGCGCGGCAACGATGGTCTGGCACAGGCTCAGGCCCAGGCCTGCCCCACCCTGCGCCCGGCTGCGTGAGGCGTCCACGCGGAACAGTCGGTCGAAGATGCGCGGCAGCATCGCCTCGGGCACGCCTGGCGCGCTGTCCTGCACATCAATCTGCTGCCAACCGCCTTCCTGATGGACATGCACACGCAGCGTGCCGCCGGCGTCGGTATAGCGCAGGGTGTTTTCCAGCAGGTTCTGCATGACCTGCCGCAGGCGCTGCGCGTCGCCTATGACCATCGTGGCATGCGGCGGCGCGGCCGGCACGTCCAGTTGCAGCGCGATGCGCTTTTCCATCAGGCGCGGCGTGAAGCCCTGCACGGCGCTGCACACGGTATCGGCCAGGTCGAGCGGCTCCATGTGGAAGGCCAGCGCGCCCACGTCTGCCAGCGAGAGTTCATACAAGTCGTCGATGAGCTTGTTGAGCGTCGACACCTCCGCCTGCAACGACGCGAGCGAGGTGGCCGTCAGCGGGCGCACGCCGTCTTCCAGCGCTTCGAGTTCGCCGCGCAGCACGGCCAGCGGCGTGCGCAGTTCATGCGAAATATCGGCCGTGAGCTGGCGACGCATCTTCTGGTTGGTCTCCAGCGATGCGGCAAGGTGGTTGAAATCCGCCGCCAGCTCGCCGAGTTCATCGCGTGAATGGACGTCGACGCGGGTGGCGTAGTCGCCGTCGGCCATGCGGCGCGCGGCATCTGTCAGGCGACGCATCGGGGCCAACAGACCGCGTGCGAGCAGCACCGCCACCAGCGCCGCCAGCAGGACGGAGAGGCCCGCGATGATCCACGTGGCGCGCAACTGCTGCGCCTGGAAGGCCTGATCCGCACCCTCGGGCACGCGCATGCGCGGCGGCATGGCCAGCCAGCCGACGGTCTGGCCGTTGTGGCGGAGTTCCTTCCAACGCGCATTGGGCCCCAGCGGCGGCCCGTCGCCAATGATGACGTTGCGCTGGGCATCCAGCAGCCAGATCGGCGAATGAGGGGTTGGCGGCTCGCCGGGCGGGTGCGGCGGCATGCGGCCTGCGGTGGGCGGACCGGGCGGCGGCGGCGCGTCTTTGTCCATGCCGGGCGGAATCGGATCGAAGCGATGGCCCGGCGGCAGCTCGAAGCGGTCGGCGCCCATGCCGTTGGCGCGTGCCCGGGCACCTTCACGGCGGAGCAAGCGGAACCACGCGATTCGATCGTCGCGCAGGAAATCCCAGCTGCCGTGCTGCGTGTACGCCGCCTCCACGACTTGCGCGAGCGAGGCCATGCGCTCAGCCTCGCGCGCATTCACGTAGTCGAGAAAGTTGGCGTCGAACCGCCAGCGCACCGCCGCGCCCATGGCGAGCGCAACGACGATGCTCAGCATGAACAACGCAACGAACAGCTTGGAGGTGATACCGAAAGACGGGCGCATGGATCAGTCAGGGGCTGCAGGGCGCCGCCGACGGGAGCTTCCTGCGCTGCCCGGCAGCAGGCTCGGCCCCATCTTAGCGGGCGCGCTGCCGCAGAAAGCGCCAGCATACCAACCGCCTGTGGGCAAAAAATGAGCGAAATGCGAAGAAAGCGTATGCTGCTGCCACGCTACACACCCGTATTCGCGCACCCCCTGTCACAAGGAACTACCCTTGCCCAGCCGGCCGGCCAACCTCGCGTTTTCGATGCATCGCTGCGCCATGCGCGGCGTGGAAGCCGTTGCCGCAGATTCCGGCCACACTTTCCCGCGCCATACGCACGGCCAGTTCGGTATCGGGATCATGGATCGCGGGGCGCAGAAATCCTTCAGCGGACGCGGCACCGTGGAAGCCGGTGCGGGCGACGTCATCACGGTCAACCCGTTTGAAGTGCACGATGGCACACCCATCGGCGATACCGGCCGCGCATGGCGCATGCTTTACCTCGACGCCGGCGTGGTCGCCGAGTTGGCAATGGATCTGCACCCCGGCCACCACGGCGACGCTGAATTTGACCGCCCGGTCATCCATGACGCCGATCTTGCACCACGCATGCGACTGCTGTTTGCGCAGATGACGGCGCCCGCCCCACAAAGCGATACACTGCTGCGTGAGCAGCTGCTGCTGTCCGTCCTTGCAGACGCGCTATACGCCGCCCGCGACCGCACCAGCACCGACCCCGACGCAGCGCCCGACGCCATTCGCCTCGCCCGCACCCGCATCGATGACGACCCGGCGGCCGCCATCTCCCTGCTCGACCTCGCGCATGAGACAGGCCTGAGCCGCTTCCAGGTATTGCGTGGCTTTGCCCGCGTCACGGGTCTCACGCCTCACGCCTATCAGGTGCAGCGTCGCGTGGCCCTGGCACGCCGGCTCATCGCCCAAGGCCAGCCGTTGGCGGAAGTTGCCGCCGCCTGCGGCTTTGCCGATCAGAGCCACATGACGCGGCAGTTCGTCCGCAAGTACGGCGTGTCCCCGGGCATGGTGGCGGCGGCGCGGTAGCTGCATCCCACAGCCCCCCTCCGCTGCAATTTCGTTCAAGACGCACGCATCGCGTAGGCCCATCCTGCGGCTTCCACCCACGCAGGGGATGCGCTATGTCCAAACGACTCGAAGGTTGTCTCTACCTCGCCCTGGCGATGGTGCTGGTCGGCAGCACCGTGGCGGCCAGCAAGATCATCGCGGCGGGCCTGCCGCCATTTACAGCGACAGCGTTGCGCTTTGCGATGGCGCTGCCGCTGTTCCTGCTCATCATGCGCATGACCCGCACGGGCTGGCCTGCGCTCGCACGCAGGGATTGGGCGCTGCTTTTCGTGCAGGCGGCTGCCGGCAGCGTGGGCTATACGACGCTCCTCATTTCGGGGCTGCAGCATACGTCGGCCGCGGATGCGGGCGTCATCATCGGCACGCTGCCGGTCATGTCGGCGTTGATCGCCATCGTGCTGCTGGGCGAACGGCCCGGCCGCGCGGTGCTGGGGGCGATCGCGCTTGCCACCGCCGGCGTGCTGGCCATCGCCCTGCAGCCACGCGGCGATGCAGCACATCCGCTGCTGGGCAATCTGATGGTGATGGGCGCCGTGGTGTGCGAGGGGCTCTTCATCCTGCTCAACAAGCGACTGCGCACGCCGGTGCCGCCGCTTGCGCTGTCGGCATTGATGAGCGCATTCGGCTTGCTGACGGCGCTGCTGCCCGCGCTGTCGGAGGCGCCGTGGCAGTTGCACGCATCGGCGCAGGCAACGCACGCGCTGATGGCGGTGGCGTATTACGCCATCGTGCCGACGGTCGGCGGTTTTGTGCTTTGGTATGCCGGGGCCGCACGCGTGAGCGGTGCGGAAGCATCGTTGTTCACCGCACTGGCGCCTGTGGCAGCGGTGGTCTTTGCAGCAACGCTACTCGGCGAGGCGGTCAGCGCGCGCCAGGTCGGTGGCATTGCGTGCGTGCTGGCGGGTGTGCTCAGCCTTGGTTTGGCGCGTGCGCCACGGCCGGTCACAACAACGACGAGTTAGGCTTCCGCCTCGGGCGCCGTCACGTCTTCCATGCGCTCGATGCGCACGCGCACGATGCGGCGGCTGCCGGCTTCCAGGATCACGAAGCGCAAGTCGTGGCGCACCAGCGTATCGCCCACCTCTGGCAGGCGGTCCCACTGGTTGAACAGGTAGCCGCCCAGGCTCGTGGCGCCGCCGCCTTCGTCGAGCAGCCACTCGACATGCAGGACATCTTCGAGCTGGCGCAGGTCGGCCTCGCCAGCCACTTCCCAGCAGCCATCGCTGACTGCCACCACGCCGGGGCGTTCGTCTTCATCGGGGAATTCACCGGCAATGGCCTCAAGCACGTCGATGGGCGTCACCACGCCTTGCACCACGTCCAGCGGATCGGTCACCACCAGCATGCGCCCGCGCGCACGCTTGAGCTGATCCATCAGGCGAAGGATGCCGATGTTGTCGGACACCTTGAGCGCGGGCTTCACGCTGCGGTCTACGTCGATGGAGCCACGGGTGTCGAGATCGCCCATCAGGTCTTTGGCGCGCGCAACGCCCACCAGGTCATCCAGCCCGCCGCGGCAGACCGGAAACTGGTTGTGCGGCACGGCCAGCAGCAACTTGCGCGTAACGGCGGCATCGGCATCCAGGTCCACCCACGAAATATCGTGGCGCGGCGTCATGATCGAACGCACCGAACGCTCGGCCAGGTCGAGCACGCCGCTGACCATGCTCCGCTCTTCGGGGCGAAAGACGGTCTCGGGTACGGACTGGCCGGCATCGTGCGAGGCAGCCTCGTGCGATTCGGACTCGGCCGGCGCGCCACGGCGGTCGCCCAGCAGGCTCAGCACCGCGTCAGCGGTACGCTCGCGCAGCGGGCGGCGGCGCTCGTAGCGCACGGTATTGCGCTGAGCCATCTGGTTGAAGAATTCGATCAGGATCGAGAAGCCGATGGCTGCATACAGATAGCCCTTCGGAATATGAAAGCCCAGGCCCTCGGCCACGAGCGAGAAACCGATCATGAGCAGGAAGCTCAGGCACAACACCACCACCGTGCGATGCGCGTTGACGAAATTCGTCAACGGCCGTGAGGCAAACAGCATGGCGCCCATCGCAACGACCACGGCGGCCATCATCACCGGCAAGTCGTTGACCATGCCCACGGCGGTGATGACCGAGTCGATGGAGAACACTGCATCGAGAATCACCACCTGCGCGATCACGTTCCAGAACTTGCCATGACCGGTGCCGTGGCTTTCGTCCTGCGGCTGGCCGTCTAGACGTTCGTGCAGTTCGGACGTGGCCTTGAACAACAGGAAGAAGCCGCCCAGCAGCAGGATGATCGATCGGCCCGACAGATCGACCGGCCCCAGGGTGAGCAACGGCTTGGTCAGCCCAATCAGCCACGACATGGCAGCCAGCAGCACCATGCGCATGAGCAAAGCCAGGCCCAGACCGATCATCCGCGCACGATCGCGCAGCGCCGGGGGCAGCTTGTTGACGAGGATGGCAATGAAAACGAGGTTGTCGATGCCGAGAACAATCTCGAGCACCACCAGGGTAAACAGGCCAATCCAGATGGACGGGTCAGCAAGCCAGGTCATAGCGGGAAGTAGGAGACAGCAGAAAGACGATCCGCCGATGATAACCGCAGCGCACGCACGGCCTTGCGCGAATCCGTCGCAAGGTGTTGCAACAAACGGGCCGCGGGGCTTGGATTGCGAGGCTCAGCGCTGTGCGACGCGGCTGCCGCCTTGGCTGCCGGATTGCGGCGCCCGCACGGGGCGATAGCCGTCGGTGAGCGTCTTCAGGAACGCAACGATGTCGCGCACGTCGGCCTCGGACAGCACAGGCTTGTCGCCCGGCTTGCCGCCAAACGGCGGCTCCATGTTGACGTTGGCGCGGTACTGGGGCGGCAGGTCGTCGAACTTGTCGACCGTGCCGTCTGGCTTGCGCGGATACCACTTCTGCGGCTGTGTGTCGCGCTGGGCGTAGAAGCGCACCGCGTCTTCCAGCGAATGGATGGCGCCGTTATGGAAGAAGGTCTTGCGCAGCGCCACGTTGCGCAGCGACGGCGTGCGGAAGCGGCCGCAATAGTCGGTGCGGTCTTTGAGATCTGTCCGGTCGGGGCCGCACAGGCCCAGGTCGAAGAAGTTCGGATCCGCATTGGCGGCCAGCGCGCGATTGCGTGGCACGCCCACGGCAATGTGGCCGAAATCGGTGAAAGCGGGGAACGCCCCATCCTGCTTGATCGCGCTCACATGGCACGACGCGCAATTGCCCTTGGCCGGATCGGCAAACGCCTGCAGGCCGCGCATCTCTTGCGCCGACAGCTTGACCTGCTTGCGCAAGAACGCGTCGTATTTGCTGTCGTACGGATAGAACTCGGAGGGCGTTTCCTGGAAGACCTCCAGTGCCATCAACGCGGCCCGGAAGGCGGTGTCTTCGTTGTCGAGGATGTCGTTGCCGAATACCTGGCGGAACGTCTGCGCGTGGCGGCCGTTGCGCAGCTTGGCCACGACGGTGGCCTGCGTGCCATTGGCCATCTCGTGCCCCGACAGCAGCGGGATGCGCGCCTGGTCGTGCGTGGACGATACACGGCCGTCCCAGGTGTAGCCGCCCGTCGGGCCCTGATCTTCCGAGTCGTTGCCGTCGCTCTCGTAGAAATGTTCGGTAAACGACGGCACGTTCTGCAGATAGCGCAATGACGGCGCGGCACGCACGCCCGTCTTGTTCATGCCAGTGCCGCCCAATTGCACCGACAGATCGTTTGGAGGGCCGTAGGCATGCGTCGGGCTATGGCAGCTGGCGCAGGCCTGTTTGCCCGAGGCAGACAGGGCAGGATCGAAGAACAGCGCCTTGCCAAGCGCCGCCATTGCAGGCACCGACGGGCGCCGCGTAGCCATCATGGTGTAGAAGGCTTTTTCGTAGGCCGGGGCCGCTGCGGGCTTTGCGCGCGCCGCCGTCGATGGCGCCACCGCTGCTGCTGCCGAAGCCGCCACGGTCGCGGCATGGGCTGCAGGATCGCCCCGCCCGCACCCGCTCAACGCGACGACCACGCCGGCAAGCGCCGATACGGCGATCACGCGAAACGTTGCAGCGGGCAATACACGGGACATTTTCGACAGGCGGGATTTTGGGAGCCTTGCAACTTAGCACGGCCGCCATGACACTTTGATGTCGTCAAACGTCTGTCACGTCAGCCCTTGGAGATGACCCGTGGTGGCAAATGTCTTCAAACGTTCGGTGGTCCCCCTGCTCATCCTGATGATGGTTATCACGCTGAACTGGAGCGAAATGCGCTCCACGCCTGCGTTTTCATCATCAACTTGTCACACACGAAGCACAGACTCCGGCTCGCTTTCGCCCCCCACACAACAATCCAGGGAAATCATGAGCCGAGCGTTCCGTCTTCTGCCGCTGACCGCATTGGTCGCGGCCAGCATGTCTGCCTGTGGTGGCAGTGATTCGAACAGCAGCGCGTCTGCGTCCACCTCGGGCGTGGTGACCGGCAGCTACTTCGAGCACGCCAAGGTCTGCATCGACACCAACAACAACGGCAAGTGCGATTCGGGTGAGGCCAGCACCTATACCGATGCCAATGGCGCGTACACGCTGCCGGGCACGGGCGCGATCACGGTGGAAATCGGTACGGACGCATTCCGCAACGACCCGGACACGGGCGCACACACGGCCATCACGCAGCCGCTGGTGTTCCGCGCGCCAGCCGGTGCGAATGCGGTCGTCAGCGCCATCTCGACTGAGCTGGCGAGCCTGATGGACAGCAACGGCGGCGACATCAACGCTGCCAAGACGGCCCTCGCCGCGCGCCTGGGCGTGACGATCGACAAGCTGCTGGAAGACCACAACAAGGAAACCGACGCCGGCACCAAGGCTGCGCTGCAGGCTGAAATCGAGCAGGCAATCGCGCTGATCGCCGATGCCGTCGCCAATGGCGGCGACTTCGGCAAGACCATCCGCGACGGCGTGGCCAAGCGCATGGCACTGACCAACAACGTCAAGACGATTGTGGTGATCTACGCAGAAAACCGCGGTTTCGACAACCTGTACGGCCTGTTCCCGGGCGCCAACGGCATCCCCGGCGTGAACCAGACTTCCACAGGCACCGCCGTTGCGCAGAAGGACTTTGACGGCTCCGTGCTGCCGACGCTGCCGCCGACCTGGGGTGGCGTGACCGCCGCCGGCCAGAGCGTGCAGATCACGCAGGCTTCCACCGCCAACATGCCGAACCAGATGTTCCAGATCGACAGCCCGTCGGGCTTCGGCAGCACGGGCACGGTGGTCGGCCAGAACGTCATCACGCGTGACCTCTGGCACCGCTTCTATCAGAACCAGATGCAGATCAACGGCGGCAAGAACGACAAGTTCGCCACCTTTGCCGATGCCGGCGGCCTGACCATGGGCTACTACGACGGCAGCAAGATGGCCATGTGGAACATCGCCAAGCAATACACGCTGGCGGACAACTTCTTCATGGGCGCCTTCGGCGGTTCGTTCCTGAACCACCAATACCTGGTCTGCGCATGCGCTCCGATCTACCCGAACGCCGCCACCTCGCCGGCCAAGGGCAGCATCGCCAATGTCAAGACGAATGCAGACGGCAGCCCGACGCTCATCCCGGCGGCAAGCTCGGTGATGGCCGGTGCGCCGACCTCATACGCAGGCGCTGGCGACGATGGCAACCCCACGAAGGACGGCAGCCTGACGCCGGTCGACAGCAACGGCAACTCGTACGCCGTCAACACGATGCAGCCGCCGTACCAGCCGTCGGGCAACGCCGTGGCAAGCGGCAACGCAGCCTATGCTGACCCGACCAAGGCGTCGACGATGCCGACGCAGTCGACCACCAACATCGGTGACCTGCTGACCGCCCGTGGCGTGGACTGGGCCTGGTACGCCGGCGCCTGGAACGCGGCCATCGCCGACGCTCCGAACGCCACGCGCAGCGTGATCTACAGCGGCTCGATCCAGTTCCAGCCGCACCACCAGCCGTTCAACTACTTCAGCCGCTTCGACCCTGCCACCGCCACCGGCGCAGCCGAGCGTGCGGCCCACCTGCGCGACTACGACGCTGCCTTCCTGCAGGACGCAGCCGCAGGCAAGCTGCCCGCCGTCACGTTCTACAAGCCGCAAGGCAACCTGAACCAGCACCCGGGCTACGCCAACGTGGCCGACGGCGACGCGCACATCGCCAACGTGATCGCCCAACTGCAGAAGAGCCCGCAGTGGAAGAACATGGTGATCGTCGTGACGTATGACGAAAACGGCGGTTTCTACGACCACGCAACGGTGCCGAAGGCCGACCGCTGGGGCCCGGGCACGCGTATCCCGGCGATCATCGTCTCGCCGTTCGCCAAGAAGGGTTTCGTTGACCACACCCAGTACGACACGGCTTCGGTGCTGCGCTTGATCACGCACCGCTTCGACCTGCCGACGCTGCCGGGTATCAAGCAACGTGACGCCGCGCTCGTCTCCAACGGCAACAAGCCGATGGGTGACCTGACCAACGCGCTGGATTTCACGCAGGCGCAGTAACGCTGCAACGCAGTCCTCGTGAAAAAAGGCGGCCCGAGCAGTCCGGGCCGCCTTTTTCTTTACCCGCTATTTGCCCTTCTTCTTGCCGGCGGGCTTTTCGCTTTCCAGCGTCTCCAGCCGCATCCCGACCTTGAGCGTCACCTGCCAATGCGCGATCTTGCCGTCGACGAGATGGCCACGCGTTTCCAGGACTTCGAACCAATCCAGATGGTTGAGCGTTTCGCTTGCCCGCGCGATGGCATTGCGTACCGCCGCATCGCTGGACTCGGGAGAAGAGCCGACCAGCTCGATCAACTTGTAGGTATGGGAACCCATATTGCCTCCTTATTGGCATGGTTGGAACGTCGGCAGGGGTGCCTGCATGGCGCGGTGTGCATGTGCTTGGTCGATGCGCGCGGCATGGCACTTACCAGAATGGCACCTGTCCCCCCGCCTTGATAGCCCGGATTTGCACGGGGCCGAAAATTCCTGGCAGTTAATTGCGTTTAACAAGCTGACAAATCTCGTCAACTGACCGACGCGCGACGTCAAACCTCCGTGCATGCCACGCGCCTGATCCCTGGCGATGTGCCACTTTTCGGGCGGTCGTACGCTGCGGCCGCGGCAAACCTGGCTGGTACGGAACCTGCGTTGCCGTGCATACCCGTGTCCCCCGAAGAGGAGGCGCCATGCGCCACCCCGAACAACAAGCATCCGCCTCGTACTCACAGCTGCCGGCCGTGCCGCCCGCGCCGCCGGCCTCGCACGATTCCGCCCGACTGCTCGCCGAGACCATCCCATTCAATATCGAACGCGGCGGCCGAAGCATCGAGGCGACTTACTCGACCCGCAACGGCATCGTCACCGTCAAATACCGGGGCAAGACGCTCTCCACCTATTCGCCGCAGGGCGACGAAGCCAACTACAAGGCGGTCGCCCGCCAGCTGCTCAGTGTCATGCTGAGCATCTAAGCAATACCGCTCTGCCTCAATGCCGGGCTTTGGCTGTGCTGTGCGCGGGCCGGCCGAACTCGGCACGCAGCGCATCCTTGGCACGTTCGAGAATCCGGCGCCGCCCGGCGCTGAGATTGTGCCCAGCCCGATTGATATAAAACGTCAGCATTGACATGGCCGACTGGAATGCCGTCCCCTTGCGCCGCCGGCTGTGCTCGGCCGATGCCTTGAGCGAAGCCGCAATCCGCGCGGGACTGCGCGACTTGAAGATGTCCGGTTGGACGTCCAGTGCGTCGCTGGTCTCCATCACATGGTGCGACCACCGGCGGGACTTGGGCTTGGCCTCCGATTTGGCCTGCGATTTGGCCTGCGACGGCTTCGGCCGGGTGCGATGCGTGGCCATGATGAAATCTCCTGTAACGATGCACCGGAAGTTCCGCAAGCCGCGTACCTGTGCGGGCGGCTGCAGAGAGCGGACTTCCGTTACGATGACGGTCGCTTCACGCCTTCTTTCCGCCCCCTTCATTGACCGCCGGGTTCCGGCGCATATCCAACGTGTCTGGCGACGCCGGTTTTTCCCCCGCTTCCTCTTCCGCGTCTACGCAAACGCTGTCGCACGCGCCGTTCTCCTATCCCGCGTTCAGGCTCTTCTGGTTTGCCCGGCTGTCCACCACGTTCGCGTATCAGATGTTCGGGGTGGCCGTCGGCTGGCAAATCTACGACCTGACGCGCAGCGCCTATGTGCTGGGGCTGGTCGGACTGGCGCAGTTTCTGCCGTCGGTGGTGCTGGTGCTGGCCTCCGGCCATATTGCGGACCGTTACGACCGGCGGTACGTCGTGCGCGCCTGTCAGGCCATCGAGGCGCTGGTCGCGCTTGCGCTGGCCGTCATGGCAGCGAATGGGCATGCCGGCGTGCAATCCATCTTTTTGTGTGTGGTGGTGATTGGCGCAATGCGCGCGTTCGAGACGCCGACGCTGCAAGCGCTGTTGCCGACGCTGGTGCCCCTGCAAGCATTGCCGCGGGCGGTGGCGCTGTCCAGTTCGGCCGGGCAGACCGGCGTCATTCTGGGGCCGGCGCTGGGTGGTCTTCTGTACTTGGCCGGCGCGCCCGTGGTGTATGCCACGGCAGCCGGGCTGTTTCTGCTCGCGCACGTGCTGCTGGCGCTGGTGCGGATGGAACGCGCAGCGCCCGTCAGCACGCCGGTGAGCCTCGAATCGCTGTTTGCCGGCATCGCGTTCATCAAGGGGCGGCCGGTGGTGCTGGGCGCCATCTCGCTCGATCTCTTTGCCGTGCTGCTCGGCGGCGCGACGGCGCTGTTGCCGATCTATGCGCGCGATATTCTCGGCACCGGCGCCTGGGGGCTGGGGCTGCTGCGCTCGGCACCGGCGGTAGGGGCACTGGGCATGGCGCTGTTTCTGGCGCACCGTCCGCTGGATCGGCATGTTGGGCGGGTCATGTTTGCTGCCGTGGCGGTATTCGGGTTGGCGACGCTGGTGTTCGGGGTGTCGCGCTGGCTGCCGCTGTCGATGCTGGCGCTGGTGCTGTTGGGCGCTTCGGACATGATCAGTGTGGTGATCCGCACTTCGCTGGTGCAGCTCGATACGCCCGATGCCATGCGTGGGCGCGTGAGCGCCGTCAATTCCGTGTTCGTGGGCGCGTCCAACCAGTTGGGCGAGTTCGAGTCGGGCATGCTGGCCGGGTTGCTTGGGCCGGTGGCCTCGGTGGTGATTGGCGGCCTGGGCACCCTGTTGGTGGTGGCCGCCTGGATGCGGTTGTTCCCCGCGCTGACGCAGCGCGACCGCATGCGCGATCCGCACCCGGAACCTGCCGGACACCCCTCGTCAGGGGGATAAACCCGTCAAGCCGCGCCGCTACTGGCCTGAGCAAGAATCCGGCGCTGTCTTGCAAGCATGTCAGCGAAACCCCGATGGCACCGCTGGCAAGCAATTCGTATCCTGAGTCACCTTTGGCCGCTTTGCTCTCTGCCCGGTGCTGCACCCGACTGTGACGTCCATTCCGCGCCCCTCGTCCCACCCGTCGGATACGCGTGCTGCCGATCCCGCCCGGCTGGCAGACCCAGGGCCGTTCAGCGCCACCGGGTTCAACGCTGCGCCGGCCATCCGCCGTTCGGCATGGCTGGTCGCGATAGGTGCGGCCGCAGTCGGAACGATCGGGCGCGTACTGCTCGAATCGGCGGTGGGTATCCATCTGCCGTTTTATCTCGCGTTTCCGGTGGTGACGATTGCCGCGTGGTACGGCGGCTTCTGGCCGGGCATGCTCGCCATCGTCTCTTATGCGGGGCTGTTCATGGCGCTGTCCGCCCTGCAAAGCTGGCCTGCCGCCGTGCCGCTTACGTCGGTCCAGTTGACGGTGTTTGGAATCGGCGCGCTGCTCATCTGCGCTCTGTGCGAGCAGTTGCGCCGCGCCCGCGCCGGGGTTGAACGTCGCGCGCGGGCCGAAACCCTGCAACGCCTGTCGCAGCAACGCCTGCTGGCCGCGCTGCAGGCCTCGCCCATTTCGCTCTACGACGTCGACAACACGATGCACTTCACGTGGGTGCACAACCCCGTGTTCGGCCTGCAGCCCGAGCAGTTGCTGGGACGGACGGTGCGCGAAGTGTTCGGCCGCCGCGCCGCGTCGCGCCTGACCGAAGCCGGCCAGCGCGTCATCGCAACCGGCACGCCTACGCGCGTGGAGTTCGCGTTCCGACGGCGCCACACGCAGCGCGTGGTCTACGACGTGGTCGTCATGCCGCTGCGCGATGACACCGGCGAGATCATCGGCCTGACCAACGCAGTGATCGACATCAGTGAGCGCCGCCAGGCCGAGGCCCGCCGCACGCAGTTGCTTGAAGCCGAATCCCGCGCCCGCGAAGAGGCCGAGCGCGCCAGCCGCCTGAAAGACGACTTCCTGGCGACCGTCAGCCACGAGTTGCGCACGCCGCTCAATGCGGTACTGGGCTGGGCGCAACTGCTGAGCATGCGTGCCTACGATGAAGCGATGTTCAAGCGCGGCATTGAAGCCATCGAGCGGAGCGCCCGCACGCAGGTCCACCTGATCGACGACTTGCTCGACATGTCGGCCATCCTGTCGGGCAAGGTCCCGCTGGAGGTTGGCCCCGTGGACCTGGCCGATGTGCTGGAACGCGCACGCGAGACCATCGAGCCGATGGCGCGCCAGAAGAACATCACCATCGATACCGAATTCCTGCCCGTGCCGATGCTGCAAGGCGATGCCGGGCGCCTGAAGCAGGTGTTTTGGAACCTGCTGGCCAACGCCGTCAAGTTCACCCCCGAAGGCGGACACATCCGGCTGTCGGTGCACCCGTCGCCCGAGGGCGTGGTCGCTACCGTGCGCGATACCGGCATCGGCATCGAGCCGGCCTTCCTGCCGCATATCTTCGACCGCTTCCAGCAGGCTGACCTGTCCAACACGCGCCGCCACGGCGGTCTCGGCCTGGGGTTGGCGATTGCCAAGCAACTCGTCGAGCTGCATCACGGCCGTATCACTGCCGCAAGCAGCGGCGCAGACCGTGGCACCACCATGGCGGTGTCGTTGCCGCTGCACGCCGCCCAGCCGGGCGAGCAGGCGAACCGCACGCCGGGCCTGGTGGCAGGGACGGGCATGCCGACGTTGGACGGTATCCGCGTGCTGGCGGTAGATGACAACCCTGAATCGCTCGGCGTCATCGCGCTGATGTTGGAGCGTTACGGTGCCGAGGTGGTCACGGTATCCAGCGGAGCAGCCGCGCTCGATGCGCTGGAAGAAGCAGACGCCAACGCCCATCCCTTCGACGCGCTGGTCAGCGACCTTGCCATGCCCGGCATGGACGGCATGCAGCTCGTGCGGGCCGTGCGTGAACGCGGTTTGACCGACCTGCCCGCCATCGCCGTGACGGCATTTGCCGATCCGATCCGGCTGAAGGCGGCGAAGGAAGCTGGTTACCAATCTGTCATCACCAAGCCGATCTTCCCGGGTGAGCTGGGCCACGTGCTGGCCGCCAATGTGCATCGCAAGACGGGGCCAGAAACGCTGGCATGACGCACGGGCAGCCATGCCTGGACGGAATGGTTGACCGAACAAAAATTATTGGCGCAGGCGATTGCGCGTCCGCATACTCATCAGCCTGTGCCGATCGGTGGGCATCTCTCCCCTAGCAGTAGCCAGCACCCGCTCGCTCGATCGGCCAGTTTGCCCTTCCCAATCAACCGTGCTCGCGGTTGCCTGCTGTATCCATAAGAACGCCGGAAACCTCCCGCCCCGTTTGGGCTGCGGTGGCATTCCAGGCGCAGAGAGGAGACCGCATCGCCATGCCCATCCGTTCCCTTCCCATTCTGCTGTCTGCCGTTGCACTCGGATTTTCCGCGCAGGCCGTAGCCAAAGACGCGCCCACATCTGCCACCCAGACCATCGCCGTACCCGGCCTGTCAAAGCCCGCCGACATCCTGATCGACCGCTGGGGCGTGCCGCACATCTACGCCACGAGCGAAGACGACGGCTTCTTCGCGCAAGGCTTCAATGCCGCGCGCGACCGCCTGTTCCAGATCGACCTCTGGCGCCGCCGGGGCCTGGGGCAGCTTTCGGAAGTGTTCGGCCCCGCCTATGTCGAACAGGATCGCGCAACGCGGCTGTTCCTCTATCGCGGTGACATGCAGGTCGAATGGAATCATTACAGCCCTGACGCGCAGCGCATTGCCACGCGCTTCGTCGCCGGCATCAACGCGTATGTCGACTGGCTGGCAAAGCATCCAGACCAGATGCCGTTCGAGTTCCGCAAGCTTAACTACGCACCCGCGCACTGGGCGCCCGAAGACGTGGTGCGCATCCGCAGCCACGGCCTGACGCGCAATCTGCAATCGGAAGTCGCACGGGCCAACGTGGCGTGCAAGGCCAACCTTGCCGACGACACCATCCGTTTCGGCCTGCAGCCCGCCTGGCAAACCCAGTTGCCCGAAGGCCTGGACCCATGCCTGCCGAAGGATCTGCTGAAAGTCTTCACACTGGCCACGCAAGGCGTGAAACTCACGCCGGAATCGCTCAAGGGTGTAGACGTCGACAGCACGCGCGTCGCGGCCGCAGCCAACCTCGAAGAGACGATGGAGGGCAGCAACAACTGGGTGATCGCACCGGGCAAGTCCACCACCGGCCGCGCCGTGATGGCCAACGATCCGCACCGCGCGTATTCGGCACCCAGCCTGCGCTACATCGCCCATATCAGCACACCCACGCTCGACATCATCGGCGCCGGAGAGCCCTCGCTGCCGGCCGTGTCGATCGGGCATAACGGGCATGTCGCGTTCGGCCTGACCATCTTCAACATCGACCAGGAAGATCTTTACGTCTACGAGCTGAACCCCGCCAACAACACCGAATACCGCTACAACGGCGGCTGGGAGCCCTTTAGCGTGCTGCACGAAACCGTGAAGGTGCGCGGCGGTGAGTCCCGCCCCGTCGACCTGACCTTCACGCGCCACGGCCCGGTCATCTACGTCGACGCCGAGAAACACCGTGCGTATGCGGTGCGCTCGGCGTGGTTGTCGCCGGGCATGTCGCCGTATTTCGGCTCGGTCGGCTACATGCGTGCACGCAGCTTCGCGCAGTTCAAGCAGTCGATGATGAACTGGGGCGCCCCCACCGAAAACCAGGTCTATGCCGACACGAAGGGCAACATTGGCTGGGTGCCGGGCGGCCTCGCCCCGATCCGCCCGAACTGGGACGGCCTGCTGCCGGTGCCCGGCGACGGCCGCTACGAATGGGCCGGTTTCTGGCGCGGCGATCAACTGCCCAGCAGCTACAACCCGAAGTCAGGCTACTTCACCTCGTCCAACGAGATGAACCTGCCGCCGGATTACCCGTACCGCGAGCGCAAACTCGGCTTTGAGTGGACCAATGGTTCGCGCCACGCTCGCATTGATGAAGTGCTGGCCAGGCTCGACAAAGTGTCGATCGAAGATTCGATGCGCCTGCAGAACGACATGGTGTCGATCCCGGCGCGCAGGCTGATGGCCCTGCTGGCGCCGCTGTCGTCCAACGACGCCGACACCCAAGCCGCGCTCAATCTCTTCAAGGGTTGGAACGCAACCATGCTGGCGGATTCTCCGCAGGCCGCGCTGCATGAGGTCTGGTTCACCCACCACCTGGGCCGCGCGTTCAAGAATGCCGTGCTTTCCAAGGCCGGCGCCGAGGCAATGGGCGCGCCCGACACCGACGTCATGCTCGACACGCTGGAGCACCCCCAAGGCAGCGAACGCAAATTCGGCGAAGACCCGCAGCAAGCCGCCGCCAAACGCGATGCCGTGCTGCGCGACAGCCTGAAGAATGCGTGGACCGACATGGTCAAGCGCCAGGGCCCGAATCCGCAAGCGTGGAACTGGGGCCAGCTGCACCACAACCTGAACGCCCATCCGTTCGCCGCCATCGTCGACGAGGCCACCCGCGCCAAGCTCAACGTCGGCCCCACGCCCGAAGGTGGTAGCCCCTACACGCCTAACCAATCGACGTATCGCGCGAGCGATTTCCTGCAGACCAACGGCCCGTCGTTCCGCACGGTGGTGGACGTCGGCAACTGGGACAACTCCCGCGCCGTCAACCTCCCCGGCCAGTCCGGCAACCCCGACAGCCCGCACTACCGGGACCTGGCACCGCTGTGGCTCAAGGGCGAGTACTTCCCGCTGCTGTATTCACGCAAGGCGGTAGAAGCCGCGACCGAGTCGCGCGTGCACCTGGTGCCGGGGAAGTAAGCACACGATGAGCAAAAAGAAAACGCCACCGCAAACAATGCGGTGGCGTTTTTCTTTACCCAACAAAAACACACCTGGGCACCAACACCGGCACACGACGGTTTGGTCGTACCCTGCCCTAGATGGCGCCTTGAATTTCTGTTGCAGAGAGGAAAAAGGAAGGGAAACTGTCTGAGCGAAGCGAGTTTTTCCCTTCCCCTCTCTGCGACATAAATTCAAGGGGAAGTCGCCATCTCGGGCGCGCCTTTCTTTGCTTACTTTCTTTGGCAAGACAAAGAAAGTGAGTCAGCCCCGGCAGGGGATGAAACACCAGCGCACCAACAACATCCATTCAGGCAGTCTGCGTGGACGCCAACACCGCCCGCACCACCTCCGCCCGGGGAATCGGCGCCACAGCGCTATACCCCGTCGTAGAAATCGCAGCCGCCACATTGGCATACCGCGCCGCCTCTGCAGGCGAATCCCCGGCAACAATCCGCGCCACAAACGCACCACCAAAACAGTCCCCCGCGCCGGTCGCATCGACGGCATTGACGGTATGACGCGGCACCAGCGTACGGGACTCCGGTGTGGCCACGTAGCAGCCTTCCGCGCCCATCTTCAGCGCCACCAGCTTCACGCCCCAGCCGAGCAGCGTATCGACAATGCCATCACGGTCATGGCAATCGAGCAGCCCAGTCACGTCATCCCAACTCGGCAGGCACAGATCGCACGTGCGCATCGCTTCCTGCATCACAGCACGAGCACGCGCCAGCGGCCACAGGCGCAAGCGCAGGTTGGTGTCGAACGAGACGAGCACACCCGCCGCCCGTGCATGCGCCATCGCTGCCAGACCGGCGTCGCATGCGGTGTCGCTGATCGCCAGGCTGATGCCCGACAGGTGAAACGCCTTGGCCGCCGCAATTGCCTGCAGCGGCAGTTGGGCGGTCTGGAAGCGGCTCGCGGCCGAGCCTGCGCGCAGATAGTCAAAGTGATGGCCACGCGCGTCGTGCGAAACGAAGTACACGCCCGTGGGCGCGTTCGTATCGGTATGCACGTAGGTGTGGTCCACGCCCTCGTCCTGCCACAGCGCGCGCAGCGCCTTGCCGAAGCGGTCGGCGCCCACCGCGCTGATGTAGCCCGTGCGTGCGCCCTGCCGTGCCGCGGCGATGCAGAAGTTCGACGTATCGCCGCCGAAACCGAAATTCCACGACGTGCTGCCGGGATCCGCCTGGTTGAACTCGATCAGCGCTTCGCCGTAGGCGAGGATGTCTGCCATGGGCGGCCCCGCTCAGAAATAGGTCTGCACAACGTCAACCACGTTGTACGCGTCGTCGACCACCGGAATCTGGCGCCACTTGTCGAACGTGAGGCACGGGTGCGAGATGTCGAAGGCGATCATGTCGCCGACCTTGATGTCGTCGCCGGGGGCGATCTTCAGGTAGGCGTGCTGATCCATCATGCCGGTGACTTCCCAGTGCGCCGGCGTATCCGACGGCGTCTTGTCGCCCGGCCGGAAATGCAGCACGGGCAGCGGCAGGCCGGCGTCGAATGCAGCATCACGCTTGCCCATTGCGATGATGGCGCGCTCAGCTTCCGGCACCGATTGCACATAGGCCCAAAGCTGGAGCGCCGGCAGCAGGCTCGAACGCATCTTGTGCGCGATCGGGTTGTTGGCGTCAATACGGGCCTGCGCCGCGCGGTAGATGCCGACATCGTGCGTCAGGTAGCAGCCCGGGCGCAGCACGACATCCAGCGGCTGGCCGATATTGGCCTTGGCGAACTCTTCGGCCACCACGTCGTACCAGGCCGAACCCGCGCCAGTCAGCACGGCCGGCGTGCGCTGCAGGCGCCCGCCCTTTGCAAGGACACCCATCACCTTGACCGCGCGCTGCAGGAAGCTGCGGATATCCGTTTCTTCCTTGATCACGCCTTCATAGACTTCGACACCTGCCAGCTTGACAGCACCATCGGCACGCGTGAGCGCATCGAGCACCGATTGCAGTTGCGCATCGTCGCGCACGCCCGTGCGGCCGCCTTGCACTCCCAGTTCGATCAGCACCTGGATTGGGCACCCCGCCTTACCGAAGAAGGCTGCAAGCTGATCGACCTGATCCGCTGCATCCACCAGGCAGAAAAACTCGAACGTCGGATCGGCCAGCAACTCGGCGAGGATCGCCATGTTGCGCTTGCCGACCAGCTGGTTGGCCATCAGCACGCGACGCACGCCGTGGGCATACGCAATGCGCGTCTGGTGCGCCGTTGCCAGCGTGATGCCCCACGCACCGCCAGCCAACTGGCGTTGGAACAGGCGCGGCGCCATCGTCGTCTTGCCATGCGGTGCAAGCTTGGCGCCGTATTCGCTCACGAAGCGCTGCATCCACGCCAGGTTGTGTTCCACGCGGGATTGCGAGAGCACCGCTGCGGGCAGGTTCAAGTCTTCGTTCAACACATTCCAGCGCTGGGCAGCAATCTGCTCCGGCGCGCATGCGGCTTCCAACGCACCCAAGCCCTTGTCGAGCGGGTTGACGACAGCGTTGGCGTCTCCTTGGTACTTTGTATCACTCATGGGAATCGACTCGTGTTCCTTTGGGGGTAAACATCGGGTTGACACAATGATAGCGGCGAAACTATTCTCCGGGCCAGCCTGTTACAAAGTACCAAAGCACTCTCAAAGCCGCTATCCGGACGACTACCGGGGGCCAGAATGCGAGACCCTAAGCCCGACCCGATGCGTGAACCGATGGACATCGTGACCCGACTCTCCCAGCGTGCCGCTGAACTGCGCCCCGCCGAGCAGAAGGTCGCGCAGACCGTCCTGAGCGACATTGCAGAAGCAGCGGCCGGCAGCATCCAGACGCTCGCGGAGCGTGCCGGCGTGAGCGAGGCAAGCGTCACCCGTTTCGCCAAGGCGATGGGCTGCCGCGACGTGCGCGAGCTCAAGCTCAAACTAGCGCAGGCAGCCGCAGTCGGCCAGCGCTTTCTGGATGGCGGCGCGGACCGCCCCCCATCCAGCGCAGACGGCATCCTGGCCGACATCAGCAACGTGCTGGAGGCCAATCGCGCCCTGGTGCAGCCGGAGGCATTCCGCGCCGCGGCGGTCGCACTGGTGGCGGCGCGCATGATTGCCGTGTTCGGCATGGGCGGCGGCTCGACCACCATGGCCGACGAAATGCGCTACCGGCTCGCCCGCCTGGGACGGCCGGTCACCACCTATCATGATTCGATGCTGCAGCGGATGGTCGCGGCCACGCTCAGTCCGGACGATGTGGTGGTCGTGTTTTCCGTGACCGGCCACGTGCCGGAGGTGATCGACAGCGTGACCATCGCGCGCGAGTACGGCGCCCGGATCGTCGCCATCACGGCCAAGGGCTCGCCCCTGGCGGCGCTGGCCGATGTCTTGCTGCCGATCCAGGCCATGGAAACCGATTTCATCTTCAAGCCGTCGTCATCGCGCTACGCCATGATGATGATGATCGACCTGCTGGCCACCGAGGTCGCGCTGCAGCAGTCCGATCGCAGCAAAGAGCTTTTACGGCGCATCAAGTACGTGCTCGATGCGCATCGCGGCGGCGGCAATCGCCAGCCGCTCGGAGATTGACATGCAGCAGTACGACACCGTCATCCGTCAGGTCCGCATTGTCGACGGCAGCGGCCACGAACCCGAGGCCACGCTGTTCGACGTGGCCATTACCGACGGCCGCATCACCGCCATTGCCACATCCGACTCCACCGCCTGGCTGGGGAACGAGGAAATCGCCGGCGACGGCCGCGCCCTTGCCCCGGGCTTCATCGACGTGCATACGCACGACGACACCAACGTGATCCGCACGCCCGACATGCTGTGCAAGGTGTCGCAGGGCATTACGACTGTGATCGTGGGCAACTGCGGCATCAGCGCGTCGCCCGCAACGCTCAAGGGCGACCCGCCCGATCCGATGAACCTGCTGGGGCCTGCCAGCGCGTTTGCGTACCCGACCTTCGCCTCGTACGTGAACGCCGTCGAACGCGCGCAACCGGCTGTGAACGTTGCCGCGCTGGTCGGGCACACGGCACTGCGCAATAACCATCTGGACCGTCTCGACCGCCCCGCCACCGCTGGCGAGGTTGAAGGCATGCGCGCGCAGTTGCGCGAGGCGCTTGCCCACGGCGCGCTCGGCCTGTCGACAGGTCTGGCCTACGCCAACGCCTTTGCGTCGACCACCGAAGAAGTGATGGGCCTGGCGGAGCCGCTGGCCGAAGCTGGCGCGATCTACACGACGCATCTGCGTACAGAATTTGCGGCGATTCTCGATGCGATGGACGAGGCGTACCGCGTCGGCAAACATGCGCGCGTGCCGGTCGTGATCTCACACCTGAAATGCGCGGGCGCTGCAAACTGGGGCCGCGCGGGCGAGGTGCTGGAATCCATCGAAGGTGCACAGCGCTATCAGCCGGTGGGTTGCGACTGCTACCCATACACCGCAAGCTCGTCCACGTTGGACCTCAAGCAGGTGACGGACGAATTCGACATCTTCATCACGTGGTCGGAGCCGGAAGCGGGCATGGCCGGACAGACGCTCAAGGAAATTGCTGCCGCGTGGGGCACCGACCTGATGGACGCGGCGCGCCGCCTGCAGCCGGCGGGCGCTGTCTACCACAACATGTCGGCGCAAGACCTGGACCGCATCATCACGCACCCCGCTACCGTCATCGGCTCCGACGGCCTGCCGAACGATCCGAAACCGCACCCGCGTCTTTGGGGCGCCTTCCCGCGCGTGCTGGGCTACTACAGCCGGGAACGCAAGCTGCTGTCGCTGGCAGCGGCCGTGCGCAAGATGACGGGCCAGTCCGCCGAGCGCTTCGGCCTGACCGAACGCGGCCTGGTGCGCGAGGGCTACTGGGCCGATCTCGTACTGTTCGACCCCGAAACCGTACGCGATGTCGCCACCTTTACCGACCCGCAGCAACCGGCGACGGGCATTGCGGCGGTGTGGGTGAACGGCCATCTGTCGTATCAGGGCGGCGCCGCGCAGCCCGCCGTGCGAACACCCGGCGCGGGTCGCTTCCTCAAGCGCGGCCCGCGTGCGCCTGCAACGGCGTGCACCGAAACTCACTGAATCCAAGTTTTGCTTGCAAGTTTGAAAGAAGGAACGTAGCGATGACGATTACCCGAATTGGCGTTGAAGGCGGCACCGGCACCGGTGGCCAGCACCTCCCTTTTGCCCGTGCAGCAGGCGCAGACGGCTGGCTGTTCGTGTCGGGCCAGACGCCCATGGTGAATGGCGAGGTGGTCGGCAACGGCATCGTCGAGCAATCGCACCAGACCATCAAGAACCTGCTGGCGATCCTGGCCGAAGCGGGCTACGGGCCGGAGCACGTCGTGCGCTGCGGCGTGTGGCTGGATGATCCGCGCGACTTCCAGTCGTTCAACAAGGTGTTCAAGGAGTACTTCGGCGCCAACCCGCCCGCGCGCGCCTGCGTGGTGTCGAGCATGGTCATCGACTGCAAGGTCGAAGTCGATTGCGTGGCCTACAAGAAGCCGTAATCCGCATTTTCATAAGGGCGCCCTGCACGACGGGGCGCTCAGACAACAAGAGCCGTGAATATCCCTGAGGAGGAAACCCGATGGTCCCGATGCAAGGCAACTCGCTACTGCTGACCGCCGCGCTGGCGGTGGTCGCACTGATCTACCTGATTGCTGTCCAGAAACTGAACCCGTTCGTTACGCTGATCGTCGTCTCGCTTGTGCTGGGCGTGGTGGTTGGCATGCCGATGGGCAATATCGTCAAGGCATTTGAAACCGGGGTGGGCAACACGCTCGGCCACATCGCCCTAGTGGTGGGCCTCGGGACGATGCTCGGCAAGATGATGGCGGAATCAGGCGGGGCCGAGCGCATCGCCAAAACGCTCATCAGTGCCTTTGGCGAGAAAAACGCGCACTGGGCCATGATGGTCGTGGCGTTCATCATCGGCTTGCCGGTGTTTTTCGAAGTCGGCTTCGTGCTGCTGATCCCGATTGCCTTCAACGTGGCCAAGCGCACGGGCACGCCGATCCTGCTGGTGGGCCTGCCGATGGTGGCCGGTCTGTCGGTCGTGCATGGCCTGATCCCGCCGCATCCGGCCGCGCTGCTGGCGGTGACGGCATACCAGGCAGACATCGGCAAGACCATCATGTATGCGCTGATCGTCGGCCTGCCGACCGCCATCCTGGCTGGTCCGCTGTGGGCCATGCTGGTTTCGCGCTACGTCAAGCCGGACGAAAACAACCCGCTGGCCGCGCAGTTTGTTGAAGCCGACCAGAAGCGCGAGCTGCCGGGCTTTGGCGTGACGCTGTTCACGATCCTGCTGCCGGTGGTGCTGATGCTGATCGGCAGCTGGGCCGACCTGATCGTCCCGCCCAAGACGCTGGCAAACGACATCCTGAAGCTGGCCGGCAACTCGGTGATGGCCCTGCTGATTGCCGCCATCGTGAGCTTCTACACGTTCGGCAAGGCACGCGGCTTCAATCGCGACACCATCCTCAAGTTCACCAACGAGTGTCTGGCCCCGATCGCCACGATCACGCTGGTGGTGGGCGCGGGCGGCGGCTTCGGCCAGATCCTGCGTGATTCGGGGGTGTCGAAGGCCATCGTGGCCGTCGCCACCGATGCACATCTGTCGCCGCTGCTGCTGGGCTGGGTGGTGGCCGTGCTGATCCGCATCGCAACGGGTTCGGCCACGGTGGCCATGACGACCGCCTGCGGTATCGTCGCCCCAATCGCCGCAGCGTCAGGCGCCGCCGTCAAGCCGGAGCTGATGGTGCTGGCCACGGGTGCCGGTTCCCTGATCCTGTCGCACGTGAACGACGGCGGCTTCTGGCTGGTGAAGGAGTACTTCAACCTGACCGTGCCGCAAACCTTCAAGACGTGGACGGTGCTGGAGACCATCATCTCGATCGTTGCGCTGCTGCTTACGCTGGCGCTGGCGACCGTTGTTTAAGCTTGTTCCGTTGAAGTTGATCTAGGAGAACGTTGTGGGTATCGATTCCGTCGTCAAGGCCGGCCCGGTCATCCCGGTGCTGCAGTTCCAATCTGTCGATGAAGGCGTCAAGGTGTGCCGCGCGCTGTACGAGGGCGGTATCCGCACGTTCGAGATCACGATGCGCACGCCGGTGGCGCTGGATGTGATTGGTGCGGTAGTGAATGACCTGGGCAGCGACGCCATCGTCGGCGCCGGCACGCTCACGCGGCCGGAGCATTTCCAGCAGGCGAAGGATGCCGGTGCGGTGTTCGCGGTATCGCCTGGCATTACGCCGATGTTGGCCGTGGCACAGGCGAAGACCGAGCTGGATTGGCTGCCCGGCATCGCCACGCCGTCGGAGCTGATCCTGGCATTGGAGTTCGGCCTGAACACGCTCAAGTTCTTCCCGGCCGAAGCGGCGGGCGGCATCCCGATGCTCAAGTCGATCTACGGGCCGTTTGGCGATGTGCGTTTCTGCCCGACCGGCGGCATCACGCCGCAAAGCGCGCCAGACTACCTCGCGCTGCCCAACGTGGTGTGCGTGGGCGGCTCGTGGATGGTGCCCAAGGACAAGGTCGCTGCCGGCGACTGGGCAGGCATCACGGCGCTCGCCAAGGAAGCGGCCGCGCTCAAGCGGTAACCAGCGTCACCTCTCTCGCGCGGCCGGCTGGTCGTCAGACAAAGCTGACCGCGCGCTCCATCTGCTCCCGATATTGAACGATATCTTCGATGGTCAGCACCGGCAGGTTGTGCTGATCGGCAAAGCGCACCGCGTCGTCACGGCGCGCCATGGTGCCGTCGGGCAGCATCAGTTCGCATAGCACGGCGGCCGGCGGCAAGCCCGCCAGACGTGCCAGGTCGACCGAGCCTTCGGTATGCCCGCGCCGCGCCAATACTCCACCCTCCTTCGCCACCAGCGGAAATACGTGCCCCGGGCTGACGACCGATTGCGTATCGGCATCTGCCGCGATGGCTGCGCGGATGGTCGTGATGCGGTCCGCCGCAGATACGCCGGTACTCACGCCCGTGCGTGCCTCGATCGACACCGTGAACGCCGTGCCGTACTGGCTGCGGTTGTCTTCCACCATCGGGCGCAGGCCCAGCGACGCACTCTTCTCCGCCGTCAGGCACAGGCAGACGATGCCGCTGCACTCGCGAATCAGCATGGCCATGCTGGCCTGCGTGAGCTTGTCGGCGGCGACGATGAGGTCGGCCTCGTTTTCGCGATCGGCATCGTCGAGCACGACAACGGGCACGCCAAGCCGCACCGCGTCGAGGGCGGCGGCCATGCGCGCAGGCATGTCGGCCGGATCGAAGCGGGCTTCGATGGCGTCAAACGCCACATTCGCGGCAGGCAATGCGGGCGGGTGAACTGCTGGGGATTGCTGAGTGGACAACATGGAAACGCTCCTCGCAAGATTGGCGACAAGACGTTCCAGGGCAAGCAGACAAACACGCGCGAGCCATGCAGCGGCGCAGCCCGGCACAAAACCAGGCGCGCTCCTGCAGCACGAGCGTGTTGTTCCGCACATCTTCTTCCATCCGGACTCTCACCGTCGGCCCCGGCATCTCACCGGATCTGCTGACCCCTGCATGCAGGCGCATGCAAGGCGCTCGCGGGCTCGCGGACGCACGGTCCGCATACCGCCGGTGGGGAATTTCACCCCGCCCTGAAGACGTACTGAACCGGCAGGATCGCCGGCAAGTGCAATGCTACCGCAACAAGTTGCCAACGATTCGACCCTACTGACGGGTCGGGCAAAGCGCTCTCCAGGCTTCGCGATGGCTCTGCCCCTTATGCACGGCATGAATATCAACGCTGATCCAGCATCGACTAGAATCCTAGCCTTTCCGACCGTGCCAGCGAAGTTCACCCCCAAGCATGGAATCCCGCCTCTCTTCTTCCCGCCGCTCGCCATGGATGGTGTTGCTCGTTGTCGCGCTCATCGGCGTGTTCCTTGCGCTGTGGACGGACGACCTGTTCCAGCGGTCCACCCTGTTCCGACCCGATGAAGGCCGCTATGCGGAGATCCCACGCGAGATGGTGGTCTCTGGCGACTGGGTAACGCCGCGCCTGAACGATCTCAAGTACTTCGAAAAGCCGCCTCTGCAATACTGGACGACCGCTGCCACGTTCGAGGCATTTGGAGTCAACGCCTGGGGCGCGCGCCTGTGGCCGGTTCTGTTCGGGCTGGGTGGCATCCTGATGACGGCATGGACGCTGGCGGTCTATCGGGGTGGGCGCACGGCGGCGACCGGCGCGGCGATTCTGGCGTCGTCGCTGCTGTATCTGCTGTTCGGGCAGGTCATCACGCTCGACATGGGCGTGGGCTTTTTCCTGACTGTGGGTGCGTGCGGTTTTGCGCTGGCGCAGCGGTCGGGCGCATCGCGTGGCGGACGGCTCGCCTGGATGCTCGTGGTGTGGTTGGCGCTCGCAGGCGCGACGCTCACCAAGGGATTGATCGGGCTGGTCGTGCCCGGCTTGATCGGTGTGGCGTATCTGCTGATGACGCGCGACTGGGCGCTGATCCGCCGCATGCATTGGCTGCCGGGCCTGGCGCTGTACCTGATCGCCACGGTGCCGTGGTTCGTGATCGTGCAGCAGCGCAACCCAGAGTTCTTCAACTTTTTCTTCATCCACGAGCATTTTCAGCGCTTCCTCACCAACGAGCACCATCGCAGCGGCAAATGGTGGTACTTCATCGCGGTGGGCGCGGCCGGGTTGCTGCCATGGACACCCCTTCTGTTTGCAGCCATCGGACGGCGGATTGGTCGCGTGGCCGATCTCTTTGTCGGCACGCGGCAGTTTGACTTGATGCGCTGGTCGATTGCCTGGGCGGCGATGATCTTCCTGTTCTTTTCGGTATCCAGTTCGAAGCTGCCCGGCTACATCGTGCCGGCCTTCCCCGCGCTGGCGATTGTGCTGGCCCTGGCGCTGGAGAAAATGCCGACGCGCGCGGTTGCGTGGTCGCTGGGCGTCAATCTGCTGATCGCCATTGGGCTGTGGTTTGCCGTGCCGGTCATCGGCGCCAAGGCCGGCGCGAAGATGCCTGCCGAACAGGTTGCCGTGGCCATGCCTGCGTTGCGTCAGGTGATGGCCATGCTGGCCGTCGGCACGCTCGCTGCACTCGTGGCGCTGCGTTGGCAGAGGCGCACCGTGGCCGTGGTCGTCCTGTCGATCTCGGCCCTGTTCTGCTGGGACCGCGTGCTCAACGCGAGCGAGATCTTCCGCGATGCGTTGTCTGCGCGGGATGTCATCGAAAAGACGCTGAATGCGACGGGGCCAATTCCGCCCGAGACGCCGTTCTACTCCGTCGAGTGGCTGGACCAAACGGCCATCTATTACCTTGGTCGACCGATGACACTGGTGTCGGGCTTTGACGAACTCGAAATGGGCGCCGGGCTTGAACCGAGCAAGGTCGTTGCTACCACGGCCGAATGGATTCGGCGCTGGACCGATGGGCCGCCCGCCTACGCCTTCATGCGCCGCACGACATGGCAGAACCTGCAAGCTGCCGGCGTGCCGATGCGGCTCGTGGCCGAATCCGCCGACAAGGTGGTGGTGGCGCGGCGGTAAAGCATCGCCACACGAATCGCTTCTCCCAACAAAACGGGCCGCAACATCTGCGGCCCTTTTCGTTACCTGCAGCGGCTGCCGTCACTTACCACGTGCAACTGCCGCGCAGGAACGCCCATTCTTCGCATTCGTCTCCGCCGGGGCTTACGCAGGTTCCCACCTCGGCGCCATTGGCACGCGTGGAAAACTCAAGCTGACCGCCCCGCTGGAGGCAATACGTGGATGCCGGGTTCGCCATACCCGGTATTGCGCGGGGGGGTTCGGTGTCGGCGGCAGCCGGTGCCGCGTAGGCCGGCGGCTGGCTTGGCGCCGGCTGCATGGCAGGCGACGGTGGCAGCGGGGTAGCCGGCGCGGGTGCGGGCCTCGGCGGCGGGGGTGCGGGTTGGATGATCGTGCGCGGCGGCTCCCACGGAGGCATCGGCGACGAGCAAGCCGCCAGACCCATCGCCAACAAACACGCGGCAACGGCGGTGGTCATGCGGGCCTGGCCAGCATCCTTGACGAGACAGACAGCGCGTTTCATGCGTTTCCTCCCGGAGTTCTGGTGAGCGCACGCAACAAGCGTGCTTGCCTCCCCTAGGATAGCTTACGCAAACGCTCGCCCGTATGTCAGTCGGACGATCGGGCGATCAGGCCGCAGCGGTCGAGACCGGAAACCGCATGGTGATCCGAAAACCTGGCGCCGACGCGTCCGCCGCTGTCGGCCCGACTGCGAGATCGCCGCCCAGGTGACGCACCAACCGATCGACAATGGCCAGGCCGAGCCCGCAGTGCGCATTGCCGCCGCGCGCCGGGTCCAGACGCACGAATGGCCGCATGACGCGGTCAAAATCGGCGGCGGGGATGCCCATGCCGTGATCTTCCACCGTCAGCGTATAGCTGGCGTCGTCCACGGCGGTGCGCACGTTGACAGGCTCCGCGCCATACGCGAACGCATTGTCGAGCAGATTGACGACAATACGCTCCAGATGCGTCGGCTTAAGGCGGAAGCCGTCCCCGGCATGCAGATCGAGCGCGACATGCTTGCCCTGCTCGGCAAAGGGCTGCACCAGGCCGCGCAGATGGCGGTCGACCGACACCTCGCGCGCCTCGCCGTCGCCGCTTTGCGCGTAGGCCAGAAACTGCTCGACGATCGCCGACATGGATTCGACGTCGCGCTCGATACCGGCGCCGGCTTTCTGGTCGGCCAGCATTTCGGCACGCAGGCGCAGGCGTGAGAGCGGCGTCTTCAGGTCGTGCGCAATGCCAGCAAGCATGGTATTGCGCTCTTCGTCGGTAGCCGACAGGTCAGCAGCCATATGGTTGAACTGCTCGGTCAACCGGCGGAGCTCGTAGGGGCCGCGCTCCTTGAGCGGGGGCACGTATCGACGGCGGGCCAGCGCACCGGCAGCATCGGCCAGTTCGCGCACGGGGCGCTGGATCTGCCACGCCGCAAACAGCGAAAACGCAATGGCGATCGCCAGCACCACCATCACGCCAGGCACGACGGCCGAGATGGTGGGCGGCGCATGCACCCACACCAGCGGCATGGCAATCCACTTGCTCCGCTGCGGAAAGCGCACAAACACGCGGGGCGTGGGGCCCGCCTCCAGTCGCAACTGCGTGTCGGAAGGCAAGCGGCGCGCAAGTTGACGCACCAGCTCCGCAGACTTGTCGGATGCCGACGACGCATCGCCTGCGGGCGGGTCGGCGGTTTCGGTCACGAGGTCGGGCAGCTTGACCTTCAAATGACCGTCCATCGCTGCCTGGAAGGCCTGCAGCTGGAACGCCATCTGGTCTACCGACGCCTGGAACTGCCGCTCCCGGCGTTCGGTACGCAGCACGCCCAGCCAAGAGAAATGGCTGAGCACGAGCACCACCACGATTAAACCGGCCAACCGGCCGAACAGCGTATCGAATCTGGGGCGGACCTTACTGAACTTCATTGAACTCTTCCCGCTCGTCCGGCACGAAGGTGTAGCCGCGGCCCCGCACGGTCTGGATATAGCGGGGGCGTTGGGCGTCCTCGTCGAGCACGCGACGCAGGCGCCAGATCTGCACGTCGATGCCCCGGTCGGACACGCCGCTGCCCGGCCCGTACATCAACTCGACGATGTGCTCGCGCGTGAGCACCTGCATCGCGTGACCGATCAGCAGCTTGAGCAATGCGAACTCGGTATCGCTGATGGAGAGCGCGCTGTCGCCGCGAAACAGCGTGCGCATGCGGAAGTTGAGCTTGAACGGCCCGAAGCTGAAGCTGTCGCGGTCTTCCGGTGCGGAGGCCGGCACGGCCAGGCGTCGGCGCAGCACGGCGTTGATGCGCGCAAGCAGCTCGCGTGGCGAAAACGGCTTGCCGAGGTAGTCGTCGGCGCCGATTTCCAGGCCGATGATGCGGTCGATCTCGTCGCTGCGGGCGGTGAGCAGGATGACCGGCACGTCGTCGTTGCGGGCGCGCAGGTCACGCAGGGCCGACAGGCCATCTACCTTGGGCATCATCAAATCGAGGACGACCAGCGCGGGGCGCTCGCGCTCGAGCCGGGCGGCCAGGCCATCGCCGTCATGCAGCACGGAAACGGCAAAGCCCTGCTGGGTCAGGTATTCGCGCAGGAGGTCGCGCAGTTCGACGTCGTCATCGACGACCAGGATCTTGGTGCCGCTCATCTGTCTGGTGGAGTGTCTGGTACACGCAGGAAGGTGTGCTCATGATAGCGACTGTGGCCATCACGAATCCGGCGCGCTTTCACCATATTGTTTCTCCCGGTAACACCGCAACGGGTTTGTAATCTCACGTAATAGAACCTGCTGCGTCACTAATTCTGCGCAAAGACGTTGCCTTTAAGCTGCGGTCTCACTGGCACGGCCGCCCGCTATGATGTGCGCTCGTCCCCATATTGCTAAGAACAGGAACGCCAAATATGTCCGATCCCAAGGACCAGAAGCCCGGCCAGTTTGATGACGCCGGTCGCCGTCAATACGACGGGAACGAGACGCCCCACGAGGTGTCTCCGACGCTGCTACCGCCCCCGCGCGAGGGCGGCAAGCGCCGTCGCTGGGGCATCTGGCTGGTGATCGTTCTCCTGGTGCTGATCGGCTATGCGGTCTATCACGCGAAATATCGCAATACCGGTGGCCCGGGCAGCTCAGGCGGCCCCGGCGGGCGCGGCGCGTCCATGGCCAACAAGCCCATGCCGGTGATGGTCGGCACGGCCGTCAAGGGCGACATCAACGTGGTCCTGTCGGCGCTCGGCAACGTGACCCCGGTCAACAACGTGACGGTCAAGACACGCGTGGACGGCCAGCTCGTGCGCCTGGCGTTTACCGAAGGCCAGACCGTCAAGGCCGGCGACCTGCTGGCCGAGGTCGACCCGCGCACCTATCAGGCACAGCTCGCCCAGGCGGAAGGTCAGCTTGCGCGCGATCAGGCGCTGCTGCAGAACGCGAAGCTCGACCTGCAGCGCTATCAGACGCTGCTCTCGCAGGATTCGATCTCCAAGCAGCAGGTGGATACACAGGCCGCGCTTGTGCGCCAATACGACGGCACGGTCAAGCTGGACCAGGGCAACGTCGACAACGCGCGCGTGCAGCTCTCCTATACGCGCATCACCGCCCCGGTATCTGGCCGGGTTGGCCTGCGCCAGGTCGATCCGGGCAACATCGTGCATGCGTCGGACACCAACGGCATCGTCGTCATCACGCAGATCGACCCGATCACCGTCATCTATTCCATTCCCGAAGACAACCTGCCCAAGGTCATGCCGCGCCTGCAGTCGGGCGACAAGCTTCCGGTGGAAGCGTGGGACCGCAGCCAGACCACGCAGCTTGCGCATGGCGTGCTCATGACGGTGGACAACACCATCGACAACACCACCGGCACGGTCAAGCTGCGCGCGCAGTTCCCGAATCAGAACGCGATGCTGTTTCCCAATCAGTTCGTGAACGTTCGCATGCGGGTCGATACGCTGCGCGACGTGGTGATCGTGCCGGGTGCCGCCATCCAACGCGGCACGCAGGGCACCTTCGTCTACGTGGTGGGCGACGACAACAAGGTGGCGCTGCGCCTGGTCAAGCTGGGCGTAACCGAAGGTGATCGTGTATCGGTGGCGCAAGGCCTGCAGCCGGGCGAGCGCGTGGTGATTGACGGTGCCGACAAGCTGCGCGACGGCTCGCCGGTGGAAGTGATCCAGCCGGGTGCCGCCGCTGCAAGCGCACCCGCCGCCGGCCAAGGCCATCAAGGCGGGCGTCATCGCCGTGGCCCGGGTGGTGCTTCGGCACCCGCCGCGAGTGCCCCGGCTGCCAAACCGTAAGCTCTGAGTGGTGCATTGCGTGCACTCGCCTGACGAAGTTTTCTGTTCCGAGCTGGCATGAATCCCTCCCGAATCTTCATCCTCCGGCCCGTGGCGACCACGCTGTTGATGGTCGCCATCCTGCTCTCGGGCCTGGTGGCTTATCGGATGCTGCCGCTCTCAGCGCTGCCCGAAGTCGATTACCCGACCATCCAGGTCACGACGCTGTATCCGGGCGCCAGCCCCGACGTGATGACGTCGTCCATCACCGCACCACTGGAGCGGCAGTTCGGGCAGATGCCCGGCCTGAAACAGATGACGTCGTCCAGCTCGGGCGGCGCCTCGGTGATCACGCTGCAGTTCGATCTGTCGCTCTCGCTCGACATTGCCGAGCAGGAAGTGCAGGCGGCCATCAACGCAGCGGGCAATCTGCTGCCGACCGACCTGCCAATGCCGCCGATCTACAGCAAGGTGAATCCGGCGGACGCCCCGATCCTCGCGCTGGCGATCACCTCCAATACGATGCCGTTGCCCAAGCTGGAAGACCTGGTCGACACGCGCATCGCGCAAAAGCTGTCGCAGTTGCCGGGCATCGGCCTCGTCAGCATCAGCGGCGGGCAGCGGCCGGCGGTGCGCATCCAGGCGAACACGTCGGCGCTGGCGGCGCTCGGGTTGTCGATCGATGACATCCGTAGCGCCATCGGCACCGCCAACGTGAACGGGGCCAAGGGCAGCTTCGACGGCCCGATGCGCGCTTCCACCATCGACGCCAACGACCAGCTCAAGTCGGCCGCCGAGTACGGCAAGATGATCGTCGCCTACAAGAACGGCGCGCCCATCCGCCTGACCGACGTGGCGCAGATCGTTGACGGCGCCGAAAACAGCAAGCTGGCCGCGTGGTCCAACACGACGCCCGCCATCATCCTCAACGTGCAGCGCCAGCCGGGCGCCAACGTGATCGAAGTGGTCAACCGCGCCAAGGCGCTGCTGCCACAGTTGAAGGAGACGCTGCCCGGCAACGTTGAGGTCTCGCTGCTGACCGACCGCACCACGACGATCCGCGCCTCGGTATCGGACGTGCAGTTCGAGCTGATGCTCGCCGTCGCGCTGGTCGTGATGGTGATCTTCCTGTTCCTGCGCAACGTGCCGGCCACGGTCATTCCGGCGGTGGCGGTGCCGTTGTCGCTGGTCGGTACGTTTGGCGTGATGTACCTGGCAGGGTTTTCGATCAACAACCTCACGCTGATGGCGCTGACCATCGCCACGGGTTTCGTGGTGGACGATGCGATCGTCATGATCGAAAACATCGCCCGCTACATTGAAGACGGTGACCCGCCGATGGAAGCCGCGCTCAAGGGGTCCAAGCAGATCGGCTTCACAATCATCTCGCTCACCTTCTCGCTCATCGCGGTGCTGATTCCGCTGCTGTTCATGGGCGACGTGGTGGGGCGGCTGTTCCGCGAGTTCGCCATCACGCTGGCGGTATCTATTTTGATTTCGGCCGTGGTGTCGCTCACGCTCACGCCGATGATGTGCGCACGCCTGCTCAAGCACATTCCGGAAGCGGAGCAGTCGCGCTTCTATCACGCTGCGGGTGCGTTTTTCGACAACGTCATCGCGCGGTACGGCCGCATGCTGCAATGGGTGCTTGACCGGCAGAAGACGACGCTGCTGGTGGCCATCGGCACGCTGGTGCTGACGGGGCTGCTGTATGTGGTGGTGCCCAAAGGCTTCTTCCCAGTGCAGGACACGGGTGTGATCCAAGGCATTTCGGATGCGTCGCAGTCGATCTCGTTCTCGGCCATGGCCGAGCGGCAGCAGAAGCTGGCCGAGGTGGTGCTCAAGGATCCGGCGGTGGAGAGCCTGTCGTCGTTCATCGGCGTGGATGGCGTGAACACCACGCTCAACAGCGGCCGCATGCTGATCAACCTCAAGCCCAAGGATGAGCGCGACGCCGACGCCACCGAGATCATCCAGCGCCTGCAACCCGAACTGGCCAAGGTGGCCGGTATCTCGCTGTACATGCAGCCGGTGCAGGACCTGACGATTGAAGACCGCGTCAGCCGCACGCAGTACCAGTTCACCGTCGAAGACCCGGACCCGAACAACCTTTCGAAGTGGGTGCCGAAACTCGTTGAACGCCTGCAGCAGACCCACGAGCTGCGCGATGTGGCGAGCGACTTGCAGGACAACGGCTTACGCGCCTACGTGCAGGTCGACCGCGACAAGGCGGCGGTGTACGGCATCACGATGGCGGCAGTCGACAGCGCACTTTACAGCGCCTATGGCCAACGCCTCGTTTCAACCATCTTCACGCAGTCCAACCAGTACCGCGTGGTGCTTGAAACGGACCCGAAGATGCAGTTGGGGCCGCAATCGCTGTATGACCTGCACGTGGCATCGAGCAGCGGCCAGCAGATCCCGTTGGGCGCGTTTGCCACGGTGGTGGAACAGCCGGGCTCGCTCGTCGTGAACCATCAGGGCCAATTCCCGGCGGCAACCATCTCGTTCAACCTGGCGCCGCATGCGTCGCTGGGTGCGGCCGTCGACACCATCAATGCGGTCGAAGAGGAAATCGGCCTGCCGGCCAGCATGCAGACCAGCTTCCAGGGGGCAGCGTTGGCGTTCCGCGCGTCGCTGTCGAACCAGTTGTGGCTCATTCTTGCGGCCGTCATCACCATGTACATCGTGCTGGGTGTGCTGTACGAAAGCACGATTCACCCGGTGACGATCCTGTCGACGCTGCCGTCGGCCGGCGTGGGCGCCCTGCTGTCGCTGCTCGTGTCTGGCAAGGACATGGGCATCATTGCGATCATCGGGATCATCCTGCTGATCGGCATCGTCAAGAAGAACGCGATCATGATGATCGACTTCGCGCTGGAGGCCGAGCGCGAGCAGGGCATGACCCCGCGCGACGCCATCTACCAGGCGTGTCTGCTGCGCTTCCGCCCGATTCTGATGACGACCATGGCCGCCCTGCTGGGTGCCCTGCCGCTGATGCTCGGCACCGGCGTGGGCTCCGAGCTGCGCCAGCCGCTGGGCATCACGATGGTGGGCGGCCTGCTGGTCAGCCAGGTGCTGACGCTGTTCACCACCCCGGTCATCTATCTGGCCTTCGACAGCCTGGGCGGGCGCCTGCGTGACTGGCGCGCGCGCCGTGCCGCGCGGCGCCACGGTGCCGCGGGCGCCAACCAATCCGGCGGGCAACGATGAACCTGTCCGCCACCTTTATCGCGCGGCCGGTCGCCACGGCGCTGCTGACCATTGGCGTGGCGTTGGCCGGCATCGCGGCGTTCCGCCTGCTGCCGGTGTCCCCGCTGCCGCAGGTCGATTTTCCGACCATCTCGGTCAACGCATCGCTGCCGGGCGCCAGTCCCGAGACCATGGCCGCCACGGTTGCGACGCCGCTGGAGCGCTCGCTCGGCCGCATCGCCGGCATTACGGAGATGACCTCGTCCAGCTCGCTCGGTTCGTCGCGGATCACGCTGCAGTTCGATCTGTCGCGCGACATCGATGGCGCGGCGCGCGATGTGCAGGCGGCCATCAATGCTTCACGCAGCCTGCTGCCTTCGGGCCTGCCGAGCAACCCGACGTATCGCAAGGTCAACCCGGCCGATGCGCCGATCATGATCGTGGGGCTGACGTCCGACACCAAGTCACGCGGCGAGCTGTACGACGCGGCCTCGACCATCCTTGCGCAGAAGCTGTCGCAGATCAACGGCGTGGGCCAGGTCACCATCGGCGGTGCGTCGCTGCCGGCGGTGCGGGTGGAGCTGAACCCGATGGCGCTGAACAAGTACGGCATCTCGATGGAGACCGTGCGCACCGTCATCACCAGCACGAACGCAAACAAGCCCAAGGGCATGATGGAATCCGGCGATCGCGTCTGGACCATTTATGCCAACGACCAGGCCAAGAAAGCCGTCGAATACCAGTCGCTCATCATCGCCTGGCGCAACGGCTCGCCGGTGCGGCTGGCCGACGTGGCAGAAGTGACTGACAGCGTGCAGGACATCCGCAACTACGGCTCGGCCAACGGCAAGCCTTCGGTGTTGCTGATCATCAGCCGGCAGCCGGGCGCCAACATCATCGACACGGTCGACCGCATCAACGACATCCTGCCGTACTTGCGCAACACCATTCCCGCGCAGATCAACCTCGATGTGATGATGGACCGCACGCCCACCATCCGCGCCTCGCTCAAGGACGTGGAGCGCACGCTGGTGCTGTCGATCGCGCTGGTGATCATGGTGGTGTTCCTGTTCCTGCGCAACGTGCGGGCGACGCTCATTCCCAGCGTGGCGGTGCCGGTCTCGCTCATCGGCACGTTCGGGGTGATGTACCTGTGCGGCTACAGCCTCGACAACCTGTCGCTCATGGCGCTGACCGTGGCGACAGGCTTCGTCGTGGACGATGCCATCGTCGTGCTCGAAAACGTCTCGCGCCACATCGAAAACGGCATGCGGCCCATGCAGGCTGCGCTCAAGGGCGCGCGCGAGGTCGGTTTCACCGTGGTGTCGATGAGCATTTCGCTGATTGCCGTGTTCATCCCGCTGCTGATGATGGGCGGCATCGTGGGCCGGCTGTTCCGCGAGTTTGCGGTGACGCTGTCGGTGGCGATCCTGGTGTCGCTGGTGGTTTCGCTGACCACCACGCCCATGATGTGCGCGCGCTTGCTCAAGCCTGCCGCCGAGGAAGAATACGGCTGGTTCCATCGCAAGACCGAAAGCTTCTTCACCTTCCTGCTCGACCTCTACCGCAACTCGCTGGCGTGGGCGCTCCGGCACAGTTGGTTGACGCTGCTGATCCTGCTGGCCACGGTGTGCCTGAACGTCTACCTGTACATCATCGTGCCCAAAGGGTTCTTCCCGCAGCAGGACACCGGCCGGGTGATCGGTTTCATCCAGGCAGACCAGTCCATCTCGTTCCAGGCAATGCGTACCAAGTTGACCGAATTCATCACCATCGTGCGGCAAGACCCCGCGGTGGAGAACGTGGTGGGGTTTACAGGCGGCAGTCAGCGCAATACCGGGCAGATGTTCATTCAGCTCAAGCCGCTGGCCGAGCGCAAGCTGTCTGCCGACCAGATCATCAACCGGCTGCGCGGCAAGCTGGCGGGTGAACCCGGCGCGAGCCTGTTCCTGCAGTCGGTGCAGGACATCCGCGTCGGCGGTCGGGCCAGCAACGCACAGTACCAATACACACTGCAGGCCGACGACCTGAACGAGCTGCGCGCGTGGGATCCAAAGATCAAGCAGGCGCTCACGCAGGTGAAGTCGCTGACGGACGTCAACACGGATACGCAGGACAAGGGCCTGCAGACGTCGCTCGTCATCGACCGCGACAAGGCCAAATCGCTCGGCATCAACCCGAGCGATATCGACAACGCCTTGAACAACGCGTTCGGGCAGCGCCAGGTATCGACCATCTACAACCCGCTCAACCAATACCGCGTTGTGATGGAAGCGGCGCCGCAGTACTGGCAGAACCCCGATGGTCTGCGTGACATTTACATCATCACCTCGACGGGCGCGCAGGTACCGCTGTCGACCTTCTCGCACTACGAGCCCACCAACACGGCGCTGGCGGTCAACCACCAGGGGCAGTTTGCCGCAAGCACGATCTCGTTCAACCTCGCGCCGGGGGCGTCGCTGTCCGGTGCCACGCAGGACATCCAGGACGCAATGAACCGCATCGGCGTGCCATCCTCCGTGCATGGCAGTTTTCAGGGCACCGCCAAGGCGTTCCAGGATTCGCTTTCCAGCCAGCCGGTGCTGATCCTGTTCGCGCTCATCACCATCTACATCGTGCTGGGCGTGTTGTACGAGAGCTACGTCCACCCGATCACGATTCTGTCGACGCTGCCCTCGGCCGGTGTGGGGGCGCTGCTGGCACTGATCATTACCGACACGGATTTCTCGATCATCGCGCTGATCGGCGTGATTCTGCTCATCGGCATCGTCAAGAAGAACGCCATCATGATGATCGACTTCGCGCTGGAGGCTGAGCGCAGCCAGGGCATGAGCCCCGCAGATGCGATCTTCCACGCCTGCGTGCTGCGCTTCCGGCCGATCCTGATGACAACGATGGCTGCGCTGCTGGGCGCCCTGCCCCTGGCGCTTGGCCACGGCGACGGCGCGGAGTTGCGTACGCCGCTGGGCATCTCCATTGTCGGCGGGCTGCTGGTCAGCCAGATCCTCACGCTATACACCACGCCGGTGGTCTACCTGGCACTCGACCGGCTGCGCCTGCGCCGCGCCGGCCGCAGCAAAGACGCACCGCTGCCCGCATTGGATTCGCAAGGAAGCTGAACATGACAAGAGGCACCCAAGCCCTCCGTACCTCGTTGCTCGCGCTGGCCGCGTGCGCACTCGTCTCGGCCTGCGCGGTCGGGCCTGACTACAAGCGGCCCGGCGCCGAAGTGCCGCAGCAATACAAGGAAGCCGGCGACTGGAAAATCGCCGACCCGAGCGACGCCATCGCCCGCGGCAAGTGGTGGGAAATCTTCAATGACCCGCAGCTGAACGCATTGGAAGAACAGGTGGCCGCCGCCAACCAGAACATCCTGGTGGCCGAGGCACAGTACCGCCAGGCCCAGGCGCTGGTGCAATCGGCGCAGGCTTCCTTCTTCCCGACGCTGGGTGCCAGCGCGTCGGCCACGCGCAGCCGGTCCGTACGTACCTCGGTCAACCCGGATGGCAGCCTGTCAACCGGCAACCCGAGCCTGCTGAACTCGCAAAATCTGTCGCTCAACGCAAGCTGGGAGCTGGACCTGTGGGGCCGCATCCGCCGGACGGTCGAGTCGAACCAGGCCAGCGCGCAAGCCAGCGCAGGCGATCTATCGTCCGCCTTGCTGTCGGCCCAGGCGACCCTTGCGCAGAATTATTTTCAATTGCGTGTCACAGATACCCAAAAGGCCGTCCTGCAGCGCACGGTTGCCGATTACGAGCGGTTTCTGAAGCTCACGCAAAACCAGTACGCCGTGGGCGTGGCGCAGCGCTCGGATGTGCTGACCGCGCAGACGCAGCTCAAGCAATCGCAGGCGCTGCTGCTGGATACCGAAGTCGCCCGAGCGCAGCTTGAGCACGCCATTGCCGTGCTGATCGGCAAACCGCCGGCGGAGTTCTCGCTGGCCCCAGCCACTGCTGCGAGCGCCGCCGACCTGCCGGCCCTGCCTGCCATTCCCCTGCAAGTGCCATCGGCCGTGTTGGAGCGCCGACCCGACATTGCCGCCGCCGAGCGCCGCATGGCGGCTGCCAACGCGCAGATCGGCGTAGCGAAGGCCGCGTACTTCCCCACGCTCACCCTTGGGGCGTCGGCCGGTTTGGCGGCCAACACGCTCTCGCGCCTGGCGACGCTGCCCAGCCGCGTCTGGTCGATCGGCCCGACCCTGGCGGCCACCCTGTTTGATGGCGGTGCGCGTGCGGCCGCCGTCGACAAGGCTGGCGCTGCTTACGATGCATCGGTCGCGACGTATCGTCAGACCGTGCTCGGCGCGTTCCAGGATGTCGAAGACAACCTCGCTGCGCTGCGCTGGCAGACGCAGGAATTTGCCGTACAGGCCGATGCCGTCAAGGCCGCGCAGGAAGCCGCGCAACTCAACCTGAACCGTTATCGCGCAGGCACGGTGAGTTTCCTGGAAGTCATTACCGCACAAGCCACGGCCTACAGTGCCGAGCGCACGCTGCTCACACTCCAGGGCAAGCAGTATTCGGCAGCGGTGCTGCTGGTGAAGGCGCTGGGAGGTGGGTGGCACGGCGAAGTGCCGTTGGTCGGCAAGGCTGCACTGCAGCCGGCATCCGCGCCTGCTGCCCAATAACCCTTTCGGTGTTGTGTTGCCGGCGGCCGACGACGTTTCGCCGCCGGCAATGTCCCCTTGTGCGTAAGCACGCACGCAGTCGGATACTTCCCCCTATAATCGTCGGAATTTATTTCAGACCGTCCCGATCATCGGGGCCGGCGGGTGCAGCAGCGGGCGCGCAAATTGCTTCCTCCGGTGCCTTGCAAGCCCGCCGCCGGTGCAATCCCGACCGTCTGTTTGCCTGCCACCATGTCCGCCGCGCGCGTGGTTGCCGACGATGTTCTCCCGATTCACGCGCGCCGTTCAATTGATTCTGCCCCCTCTGATGATCCGATCCGCGCTTCCCCGTTCCGCCAAGTTGCTGGCCACCGCCCTGGGCGCCGCCACGCTGTTCGCCGCCCTGCCTGCCCAGGCTGACCCGTCCGTGCGCGTCATCTACGGCAAAGACAACAAGCACGGTATCGAGAAATACGGCGTCGATCTGGATTTCGATTCGGGCTTCCATTGGGGCAACCCGCAAGGCTGGTTCGTGAACCTGGATTGGGAAGTGGCGCTGGGCCAATGGCGCTCGACCAAGGGCACCAACCGCCAGAACCTCACCGAATTTGGCGTGACGCCGCTCTTCCGCCTTGAAAAGCGCGGCGGCTCGTGGGTACCGTTCATTGAGGCTGGCGTCGGCCCGCGCCTGCTGTCGCACGTCAGCACTTCCAACGAGCACTACTTCAGCACTGCCTTCCAGTTCTCCGACATGATCGGTGTGGGCGTGGCCTTTGGCAGCAAGCAGCAATTCCAGATGGGCTATCGCTTCGAACACCTGTCGAACGCGTCGATCAAGCGCCCGAACCCCGGCACGGACCTGAACGAGCTGTACCTGCGTTACACGTTCTAAGACCCGGGCGTTCGCCACGCTTGAAGAAAGACGGCCAGCCTTGCGGCGGGCCGTTTTGTTTTGGAGCGCAGGAGTCGGTCAGCGCGCGTCGACTTCGCCGTCGGGATCTTGACTGCGCGATCGCATGCCCATCAGCCGCTCGTAGTTAAGCGAGGCATGGAACCCCAAGCCATTGCCGCCCGCACGTTTGACTTCATACATCGCGGCGTCGGCATTGCGGATGAGCGTCTGAGCATCGTGCCCGTCTGTCGGGTACAACGCCACGCCAGCGCTGACCCCCATCGACAGCACATGGCCCTCCACACGGAAGGGCGTCTGCAATTGTTCGATCAGGCGCTCCACCGTTTGCGTCACGTCGTCGCGTGTGGCGCAGTGCGTGAGGACAGCGACAAACTCATCGCCGCCCAGGCGCGCCACCGTGTCGGAGGCGCGCAGGCCGCTGCGCAAGCGCATGGCCGTGGCTTTCAGGACAAGGTCGCCCACGGCGTGCCCGTACTCGTCGTTGACGGGTTTGAAGCGATCGAGATCGATGAACACGACCGCCACCTGGCCGCGCGCGCGCCGCGCCGCCTGAATCGCGACGAACAGGCGATCGCGAAGCAAACGTGCATTCGGCAAGTCCGTCAGCGGATCATGCAGCGCGAGGTGATGCGCCTGATCGAGCGCCGCGCGCCGCTTCGTCACGTCGAGCAGCGTGCCGCTCACGCGTGTGGCCACGCCGCGCGCATCGCGCTCGGTCACGCGTCCGCGTGCGGCTACCCAGATCCATTGGCCATGGCGGGCGCGCATGCGCTGCTCGATTTCAAAGCTCTCGGCATCGCCGCGCATATGGCGATAGATGCGTCGCGCGCTCAACGCGGCATCTTGCGGGTGCACCATGGCGAACCACGCATCCGGATCGTTCGGCAGATCCGTGGGCTCGTAACCGAGCATGTCTGCCGTCCGGCGGTTGAACGACACATGCCGTGCACGCGTGGACCAGTCGAACGTACCCAGCCCCGCCCCGTCCAGTACATAGGCCAACCGCTGCTCGGAGGCGCGCAGCGATTCCAGCGCCAGGCGCCGCGCAGTCACGTCCTGCATCTGCACGACCAGGTGCTGGTTGCCATCGTCGCGCGCGACTGCCACGTCGGTCTGCACCCAGACGGTGCTGCCGTCCCGGCGGACCAGGCGCGTTTCCATGGACAGCGTGTCACGCTGGCCGGCGAGCAGCGACTCGACTCCGTGTCGCGTACGCTCACTGTGATCGGGGTGGCAAAGGTCGAACAGATCGCGCGTGCGCAGGGCCTGTGCTTCATGGCCGGTCAGCGCGCACAGCGCACGGTTCACGTCGAGGAAGCGACCCTCCGGCGCGCACAGGCCGATTCCTATCGGCGAATGTTCGATCGCAGCCTTATACAAGTGGTGGTCCTCAAGCATGGCGATGCTGTTTCGCGAATGCGGCAGTCCCGGGGGTGTGCTGGTGTGATGGCCGTTGCGCCGCAGGTGCTCCATCACGCAATGCTTTGCGCTGGGCCCCTGTGTTGGCTGCTGGCGTGATCCCCGTAACCGGTCTCGTGGTCTGCGTGGCCCTGTTGGCGGCTGGCAATACAGACCTTGGTGCGTTGCAACCGCACGAATCGAGGCGGACTATAGAAGCCGCGAGTTAACGGGGCAATCCCTTCCCGCGAGGGGACATGGAGCGCACACGCGCTTTGGGTCCCCTCGTACGCGAAACGACGCGAAGGAAACGCGCCCCGCGTCATTCCCGTCTGCGTTTGTCGATACCGAATGTCGACACCTGTCCAGCGTCACCGGACACCTCCCCACTCTACACGGGTCGCACGGGCGACGGAGCTAGCCGTTCGGCTAGGTCGGGCCGTCCTGGCTGCTCCGCAACCGTTTGCTCCTGGAACGTGCGGCAACATCCACACTGCGAATGTATTCAGGTGCAAACAAAGCCAGGGAGGCTCATCCGGAAGGACGAAACGCGCAAGCGGCCGCCTCCGTTACTATTCTTCCATATCGCTTCGGGGGGCGAATTCAGATACGGCGAGCCGCGGCATATGCGCACGCGGTTGTAGGAGGTTGTATGGAATTGAGCTTTGTCGCCCCCAGCACGCAAACGCATCGTTATGCGCTCAAGCTTGCTGGCCTGCCCCACAGTACCGAACCGGGCTCTCAACCTGTCGATCCAGCGTGGGTCGACGATGCGCTCACCGCTGCGGTGCGCGTATTCGATGCGCATCGCGTGCACTTTGCCGACGCCTATTTCGCCTATCGCGCACGGGAAACGGCGCAGCATCCCACGCGCGCGGCCGGCAGTACCGGTGCTGCACGCGTCCCCGGCGATCTTCACGACGATACGCCGCTCCTCGCGGATACGTTTGCGATTGCGCAGTTGGCTGCACTTGTATCCCTGGAAGCGTCTGGCGTCGCCGATGTCATCGACGTTCGGTTGGTCGTCGAGCGCCTGCGGGACGACAGCCCCATCCCCCCCGCCGACAGCATCGGCGAAGTCACGTTCGTGGCGGAAACCGCCGCCGATCTGCACAGCGCGGCAAGCCGGCATTAACCAGGGGGGCCGATCAAGGCCCCTTGCGCGCGGGCCGCTCCAGCACGATATCCGGTTGCGGCTCCGTTGGCGCCCCGACCGTGTCGGCGTCACGGAACGTCCAGTACCGGTGTACGAGGAAGTTGAAAACGGCCGTGATGGCCGAGGCAAACACCTGGGCGATCAGGTAATACAACCCAATCCCCAGGCCGATGGCCATGATGGTCGCGTTGCAGCCCAGCGCGAGAAAGGCCACCAGGCCGAACCGCACCATCGACCCGATGTGCCCGCGCGTACTGTTGAACACGGCCTGCCGGCTGATGAAGTAGTTGAGGGTGGCGCCGATCGCGCTGCCCGCCACCGACGCGCGCCACGGTGAAACGCCCGCCTGCACGAGCCCGAACAGCACGACATAGTGGGCCAGCGTTGCGCCCCCGCCGATGACGACATAGCGCGCAAACTGCTCCACCGCCGCCCAGAAATGCCGCCGAGACGCCATGCGCGCGCTCACCCCATCCACTTTGGAACCGGTATTGTGCTCGATCATGGCTGGCGGGCCGCAACTCGCGTGCCCGCCTCGCCGCAATAAGTGCGCTTAAAGTTGTGCAACATTTGGCCGTATAGAAACGTGGGGCCCCGCGCGGCTGTGGGCTCCCCATTGCCATGCTCGAACTTCAACCTCTCGACATTCCGCTATCGATTCCCCTGCCGTGGCCGATGCTTGACGCCGACGGGCAGTTGCTCGTCCCCAAGGGCGACGTCATCCATTCGCCGGAGGAAATCGACCTGCTGTGTACGCTGCACCGCCCGCATCGTCAGCCGGACGGCACACCTGCGCCTGCGCCGGCGTTTGCCAATACGCAGTTCCCCAACACGATGTTTCCCGACATGGGCGACGACCCTGACGGCGAACGCACCATCCCGATGGAGCTGCTGGGCCTGCGTCCGGGTGGCATGGTGACTGTGCGCTTGACCGCTGGCGCCGGGCAAACCAAGGGCGCGGCGAGGGTAATAGGCTACAGCCCGCAGCGGCACCTGCTCATCACCATGCCCATCGACGGCGGCCGCACAGTCATGCCGGTCAAGGATGAATTGGTCGACGTTCACGCATTCTCGGGCGAGGGCATAGCCACTTTCGAATGCACGGTCATGGCGGTAAGCCGCATTCCGTTCGAATACGTCGTGCTATCGCCGCCGCGCCGGATCAAGAACCGCACGCTGCGCAAATCGCTGCGCGTGCGCGCCAACGTGGTCGGCAAGATGCTGGTGAGCGGCGACACGCCGCGCATGATCCATATCTCCGACATCAGCACGACAGGCGCCTCGTTCCGCTCGGCACATCGGCTGGAAGTCAGCGGCGCTCCAGCGCGCCTGCGCTTCCGGGTGAAAACGCGCGACTACCACTCCGAACTGGTGGCGGCCGCCCTGGTGCGCAGTGAAAAGCCGGCCGACCTGCCCAACGTTTATCAATACGGCGTGGAATTCGTCGAGTTGTTGGCTGCCCAGAAAATGCTGCTGCAGTGCTTCATCTATGAACAGTTGCTTTGGGGCGGCCAGCGCATGGTGTAACGTGCAGACAGCACTGATATTCGTATCGCTTTGATCAGAATTCACTACTGTTAAATATTAAAATTATTTGCCTGATCCGCACGAAAACATGCTGCAAACCGGCCAGCATGGCCGACTTTCAGCTTATGATGCCGCAGGCTTGCCTGTGACAAAGTTATACAATTGACCGCGCATCCAGCGCACGCATTTCCGTTTCAAAGGCATTTGCAGGACGATCCCCATTTATGAGCCGCGCAAGGTCTGCCGCGCCATCGAGTCTGGATCCGATCTCGGGATTACCGGACCGCGAACGATTCGTCCAGTTGCTGGCTGCCATGCCGCGGCCCACACGTCAGGATGCAGTCGGCGCTCTGCTGCTGATCGGCTTCGACCATTTTGCCGAGGCGACCAACACACTCGGGCCACTGGCGGCGCGAGAGGTCATCGTCGAATGTGCATCGCGGCTTGAAGCGCTGAGCGTGCCTGCTGCGAACGGCATCGCGCCCATCGTCGGGCGCATCGGCCCTGAAACTTTTGCTGTCGCGTGCGCAGATTTCGTCTCGGCGCAGGATGTGCACGATCTCGCGCGGCGCATTTCGGCGGCGCTTACACGCCCCTTCATCACGCACGGTTACGAGCTCGTTTGCTCGTGCAGCATCGGCATGACGCTTTTCGAGAGCATGCCCTCCGACGCGGCGCGGCTCATTGAACAGGCCGACCGTGCACTCTACGGTGTGCAGCAGGGTGCCGAACAAAGCCCCGCGCTGTATGCGCCTGCGGCGATGCCCCCACGCACGGGGGGCATCACTGGCGCGACGGACGATACAGGCGATGCGGGCTCCAGCAACGGATACGACGCCATCGCCGAGCATCCGCGTCTGGCTGCGCAACTGCGCCATGCGCTTGCGCGCCGCCAGTTCAGCCTGAACCTGCAACCGCAACTGAGCCTGACCGACGGACGGATCGTCGGCTACGAATTCTTGCTGCGCTGGATCTCTCCGGAATTGGGCGGCGTGGCACCGGCCGATTTTCTGCCGATCCTGGAACAGACCGGCGACATTCGCCAGGTAGGCCATTGGGTGCTCGACAACGCCGCGCAAATGCTGGCCGGGCTGCTGCGCGAAGAATCGCAGCGGGCGGGACGCAGCAGCCGGCATCAGCCGTGCGTGCATGCCGCCGTCAATCTGTCGGTTGCCCAGTTGCTGGATCCGCAATTGAGCGATGTGGTGCGCGAGATTGCCGCGCGCCACGCGGTGCCGACCACGCGTCTCGTGTTCGAGATATCGGAACACACGCTGCACCGGGCCAGCGGCGCCGCGAAAAAGGCGGTGGAAGCGCTGCACGCCTGTGGCGCGCGCGTGGCGGTTGAGGACTTTGGTGCCACTGCGCACAGCCTCGATTGCCTGGCAACGTTTCGCCCCGATCAGGTCAAGCTTGACCAGGCGGTCGTCAACGCCGTGACCAACGCGAGCGATCACACCATGTTGCAACGCCTCGTGACTGCCGCGCATGATGCAGGCGTGCCCGTCACCGCCACGCGCGTGGAAACCGCCGCGCAACTCGACGCATTGCGCGCCTGCCGGTGCGACGTGATCCAGGGCTACCTGCTCTCGCAGCCCTTCCCGGCCCGCTGGATCGACGACACACAAGACGTGATTGCCGAGCGCGCGCGCGATCTGATGCCGTAAAGGAAAATGCCCTCCCGCCTGTCAGGCAGAAGGGCATTGGTGTTGGCGCCCGCGCTGCTTATGCGTGTTCGACGCGGAAGACCGCCACCGCGCTGCGCAGCGCCTCGGCCTGCTCTTCCAGCGATTCCGCGGCTGCCGCAGCCTGCTCGACCAGCGCGGCGTTCTGCTGCGTTACCTGATCCATCTGCGTCACAGCCTGGTTGACCTGCTCGATGCCGCTGCTCTGCTCTTCCGACGCAGCGCTGATCTCGCCCATGATGTCGGTCACGCGGCGCACGGCCACCACAACCTCCTCGATCACAGTGCCGGCTTCGGCCACCAGGGTCGAGCCGTTCTGGACGCGGCCCACCGAATCGCCAATCAGCTCCTTGATTTCCTTGGCCGCGGTGGCGCTGCGCTGGGCGAGGCTGCGCACCTCACCGGCAACGACGGCAAAACCACGCCCCTGCTCGCCTGCGCGTGCGGCCTCCACTGCGGCATTCAGCGCCAGGATGTTGGTCTGGAACGCGATGCCTTCGATCACGCCGATGATGTCGGCGATCTTGCGGCTGCTTTCGTTGATGCCGGCCATCGTGTCCACCACACGGCCCACCACTTCCCCGCCCTTGACGGCGATGTCGGAGGCGTTGACCGCCAGCGTGCTCGCCTGGCGCGCGTTGTCGGCGTTCTGCTTCACGATGCTGGTCAGCTCTTCCATGCTCGACGCCGTTTCTTCCAGCGATGAAGCCTGTTGCTCCGTGCGCTGCGAGAGGTCGGCATTGCCAGCCGCAATCTGCTTGGTGGCGCTGGCGATCGAATCCGAGCCCGTACGCACTTGCCCGATGATCTGTTGCAAGCTCGTCTGCATGGACGACACAGCATGCATGAGGCGTGCGGTTTCATCGCGGCGGCCTGCGGCGGTCTGGCCTTCCAGCCGCGTGGCGAGATCGCCCGATGCCATCCGCTCGAACACCTGGATGGCGCGTTCCAACGGACGCACCACCGTGCGGCCGAGCACGCCCCGCGCCACGATCGACAGCACCAGCGCGGCGGCCAGCAAGCCCCCCGAAATCCAGATGCTCATCGCGTAGCGCGCTTGGGAATGGTCGAAGCGTTGCTGGCCGTATTTGAAGCGCGCGCCGACCAGTGGCCCGAGCGCCGTGTCGTAATCGACAAAGAGCTTCGGCACCAGGTTCGTGTTCAACTCGCGGTATGTGGTGAGGTCGCTGCGCTCCAGAGCCGCAATGGCCGGCTCCAGCGCGGTCTTGACGAACTTGGTGCGGGCGGCGTCGGCGGCTTGCAACTGGGCGCGGTCGGCGTCCGGAATCGGCAGCTTCATGAACTGCGACCAGGCATCGTTGGCCGAGTTGACCATGGTGTGCGCATCGGCCAGCAGCTTCTTGAGTTCTTCCGGCGAAGACACCGAATCGAAATTGGTCAGGTGGATGCGCGCCCACAGCAGGTTGATGGTGTCTTTTGCCAGCAGATCCAACCCCTTGGCATCTTCCAGATACACCGCGCGCAAATCGTCATTGGTCGCCCGGCCGGTGGTGATACCGGCAAAGCCCACCACGGCAACCATCACTGCAAATACCGCGACCAGAAACGTCAGCCGCGTGCGAATGCTTGTGTCCATCCACTTCCACATGTGTTTTTCCCCTGCATCGTTGGGCCGCGTGGCGCCGAGACTCTTTTCCAGCGCCACTCTTCCGGCACCCTGTTCACTCCCAACAGTGCTAACGGCAGCGGACGGAAGAAATAGAGGGCAGCGGCCCGAATGTCCGGGATGCGCCGCAAGTGATATGCAAGGCGATAAAAAAGATGCGGCCGACGCACCCCACGTGCGCGGGGTCGCACTAAAATGCGGGTTACGCCACCGGCCTGGTGGTACTCACGCGAACATCGTGCGGGATACCGCACGGCTCACAAGGGGATCGAGATGAAGAAGCTGATCGCACTGCTGGCACTGGGCTGCGCCGTTCTGGCGGGCTGCAACACGATGGCAGGCATGGGCAAGGACATCCAGACGGGTGGCCAGAAGCTGGAAAACGCTGCTGACAACACCAAGCAGAAGATGTAATGAGGCAACAGCCGGGCAACCCCTGGCCAGAGCTCAAAACGCCGCCCTTTGCGGCGTTTTTTCTTTTTGGGCCCCGCTACAGCAGCTCTTCCGGGGTAAACGGCGCCAGCATCTGGATCCACGTCCGGCGGCCCAGGCCGACCTCGGGCTCGTGATCGACGACGACCTTCTTGCCGTTCTGATGCGTGGTCCAGCGCAGCTGGCCATCTTCCTTGGTGACCCGATAGGCACTTTCGCTCACCGAGTCGTCAAAGAGCTTGGCCACCGCTTCCGACAGCACCGGGCTGCGGATGATCAGACCGGTTTCGGTATTCAACCCGATGGAGCGCGGGTCGACGTTCATTGACCCGACAAACAGCGTGCTGCGGTCCACCACGATCGATTTCACATGCAAGCTCGCCTGCGAGGAGCGGAACGTGCCGAACATCTTTGGCCGATCGCCCAGCGTCGGACGGAGTTCGTACAGTTCAACACCGTCGTCGACCAGCTCGCCACGATATTTCGCATAGCCGACATGCACAATGGGCGCGTCGGTCGCCGCCAGGGAGTTGGTCAGCACGCGCAGGCGCACGCCGCGCTCCTCCAAATGCTTGGCCACCTCAACACCACGCTTGCCTGGCACGAAATAGGGCGAGATCAACACCACCTCGCGCCGGGCATCGTCAATCATGTGCAGGAGCGTCTGGGCAAGGCGTTCGCCGCCCGGTTCCACCTTGTCGCCCGAAACCTTTGCCGGACGGTCGACGATCACCTGCGCGGGAGCCCACTCCAGGCGCAGCCGGCCCCGGGCGATCTGATCGGCAAGGAACCAGTCACGCGGGGCAGGCTTGAGCGGCAAAGGTTCTTCCGGCGCGGGGCTGACGAGGTCGGTCTGGTTGCGACGTTGCTCAACTTGCGAGACCACCTGGCCCGATGACGGCTCGCTCGAACCCGAACCGGTGACGATCGGCTGGGTCGGTACGTCGATATGCTGCGGCGCACCCTCCGGGCGACGCGGCATTGTCACCGGCGGCGGATAGTTACCCTCTTTTTGCTCGGGCGGATGCGCGGCAGTCGGCTCGGGCGCCAACGCCTGCACCGGATAGGCGAATTCGCTGTTCCAGTAGGCATCGAACGCTGACGACAATTGCCGCACCGCGGGCCCCGCGGCCAGCACGTCGAGATCTACAAAGTTGGTGGTCTGATTTTGCGTGAAATACTCGGCGCCCAGATTGCGCCCGCCTGTCACGGCCAGCGCGTTGTCGGCAATGAAGGCCTTGTTGTGCATGCGCCGGTTGACGCGGCGGAACTCGGCCGCGCCGCTCAGATACCGCGTCAGATTCGACATCCGCCCGCCCGGAAACGGGTTGAACAGGCGTACATCGATGTTCTTGTGCGACGAGAACTTGAGGAACGCGAGATCACGCCCGTCGCTGTGCAGGTCGTCAACCAGCATGCGCACACGCACGCCGCGCTCGGCAGCCGCCAACACATGACGCATCAATTCGCGCACGCTGTTGTCGCTTTCAATGATGAAGTACTGCAAGTCCAGGGTGCGTTCTGCCCGGTCGGCCAGTGTGAGCAGCGTGGCGTAGGCTTCTTCCCCCGACGGAATCAGCCGGAAGCCCGACACATCCGCCGACGGCGCATTCGTCTGCGCAAGCCGCCCAAGCGACGTGGCCGACTCGGCGTTCGGCAGCGCCGTCGTGACGGGGCGATCCACGTGCTCCGGCAGGCTGACGCAGCCGCTCAGCAGCGCGATGGCCAAGCAGGTGAACCAGGCGCGCAGAGACGCGGTCGGGTGGTTCCTTGGGTGCCCTTGCATGTTCGATGTCATGGTGAAGACGGGGGCGACAGGACGTCGACTTCACACCAGCATGGCGCGTGCCTGAGCCCGCCGCGCCACCAGACTACGCGAGAAGACAGCCGCGGCAATATCCGTGTTTGTCCGACGCCACCTGGGGCGTGTCAAAATGGCCCCAGGTGTGTCCTCCTCCCTGGGCTCTTGATGCTGACCAACACCACGGCATTTGCCGCCTTTCTCTTTGTTGTGCACTGCGTGGGCGTGCTCGCGGCCATGCATGCCGTGCTGACCGTGCGGACATCCCAGGGCGCCATCGCCTGGGCCATTTCACTGGTCACGCTGCCGGAATTCACGCTGATCCCGTATCTGATCTTCGGGCGAAGCACCTTTGCCGGCTACGTGGATGCGCGGCGCTTTCACAACGCCCGGCTGCGCGAAATCACCCTCTCCGACGACTGGCGCCGACTGCGCGACCATGAATCGAGCGTGGTCGCGCCGCAGCACACCTGCATGCAGGCCTTGCCGCGCCTGACCGGCACGCCTTGCCTGGCGCGGAATCGCGTGCGGTTGCTCGTCAACGGCGCAGAGACCTTCGATGCCATCTTTGCGGCCATTGCGCAGGCGCGCCGGGTGCTGATCGTGCAGTTCTTCATCGTGCACGACGACACGCTTGGCCGCCGACTCGCCGAACTGCTGCTCGATCGGGCGCGGGCCGGGGTGCGCGTCTACTTTCTTTTCGACAGCATCGGCTGCCACGCGCTGCCTCGCCGCTATGTGCAGCGGCTCATTGAAGGCGGCGTACACGCCAAGCCGTTCTCCACCCATGCCGGGTTCGTCAACCGCTTCCAACTCAATTTCCGCAACCACCGCAAGCTCGTGGTGGTGGACGGCGAGCGCGCTTACGTGGGCGGCCACAACGTCGGCAACGAATACATGGGCGAAAAGCCGCCGCTTGCTCCGTGGCGCGACACGCATATCGAGATCGTCGGTGCCGCCGTGATGGACCTGCAGCTCACCTTTGCCGAAGACTGGTACTGGGCTGCCCGCGAAGTGCCGCAACTGATCGTGCCCAAGCTGCGCCCCGAGGAAGACATGGTTTGCCAAGTGGTCGCCAGCGGCCCGGCCGACAAGCAGGAAACCTGCTCGCTGTTCTTCATGGAGGCCATTCAGTCGGCGCGCAAGCGGCTGTGGATCACGTCGCCGTACTTCATTCCGGACGAAGCCGTGTTTGCCGCGCTGCGCCTGGCGGTGCTGCGCGGGGTGGACGTGCGCATCCTGATCCCATCGCGGCCGGACCACCACATGGTGTTCCTGGCCTCCACGTTGTATGCGTATCAGGCGATTCGCGCGGGCGTGAAGATCTACCGCTACCTGCCCGGCTTCCTGCATCAGAAGGTCGTGCTGATCGACGACGAGGCCGCTGCCGTGGGCAGCGCCAACCTGGACAACCGTTCGTTCCGCCTGAACTTCGAGCTGATGATCATGACCGCCGACTCGCGCTTCGCCAACGATGTCGCGCAGATGCTCGAAGCCGATTTTTCCGAAGCCGCCCGCGTGGGCCGTGACGAATACGAACGCGCACACCCGCTGCGCCGCGTAATCATGCACGTGGCCAAGCTGTTCGCGCCCATCCTGTAGCCACCGTCACGGTTCGAATTCGCCCGCAAGAAGCGGAGCGCACGCAGACATCGGCATCCCTACCCTGAAGCAACGTTTTTCAGGAGAGTGCGATGCCCGATTTTCATCCTTCAACCGCTAACCGCCTGCCCCCGGGCTTCAACCGGCTGGCCGGCTCCAACCTGGCCGCGCAGTCGGCCGAGCAGATTGCACTGGCGGCCATGCCAATGGTTGCTGTCCTCACACTGCATGCCGACGCCAGCACGGCAAGCTGGCTGCAAGTGGCGCTCACGCTGCCGTTCGTCCTGTTTGCCATTCCTATCGGCATGCTGGCCGACCGATGGCCCAAGCGCGCCCTGATGGCCGGCGCAGAGGCGGTGCGCGCGTTGGCCTTGTTTGCTGTGGCGGGGTTGCTGGTGGCCGGGCGGCTGAACTTGGCCGCGCTCGGTGTGCTGGGCTTTGTTGCCGTGTGCGGCACGGCGGTGTTCAGTGTGGCGGCGCCTGCATTGGTGCCATCGCTCGTGCCGGCAGCAATGCTCGCGCGCGCAAACGGCCGCATCGAATTGGCGCGCACGATCGCATTTGCGTGCGGGCCGGCCATCGGCGGTGCGCTGATCGGCTGGACAGGCTCAATGGCGGCGTTCGCGCTGGCGGCGGCGCTGTCCGCCGTGGCTGCGGCGCTGATGGCTGGCGTAACCGCCCCGGTGCCCGTGGCCCGGCGCGCGGCGCATCCGCTGCAAGACATCGCCGAGGGCGCGCGCTTCGTGTTTCAGCATCCGCTGCTGCGGCCGGTATTCATCACGCAATGCGGTTTCACCATGTCCTTCTTCATGGTGCTTGCCATCTTCGTTCCGTATGCGGCGCATCGGTTGAATCTTTCTGCACAGGCGATTGGGTTGACGCTCGGCATGTACGGCGCGGGCATGGTGATCGGCGCACTGCTGGCCGCGCGCATCCTCGCACGCTGGCGCTTCGGCCATGTGGTGGCAACTGGCCCGGTGTGCGGACTGGCGGGCGGCGTGCTGCTTGCGGCCACGCTATGGCAGCCTTGGCCGGTGCTGGCACAGGCGGGCTTCTTTCTGCTGGGTTGCGGACCCATTCTTTGGGTGGTGAGCACGACCACGCTGCGGCAGACGGTGACGCCACCCGCGTTGCTGGCGCGTGTATCCGCAGTGAATGTGATGTCGTATGGCGCTCGGCCGGTCGGCGCGGCAATGGCGGCGTGGCTCTCCGCACACGCCGGTGTGGGCGCGTGCCTCGTGGCGGCGGCCGCGGGCTTTGCCCTGCAGCTGCTGTGCATTGCGCAATCGCCCGCAGTGCGGTTGGTGCGTCAACCGCGTGCGGACGATGCGTCGGCCGGGCTCGAGCCTGCCTGAGCCGCATTGGCGTCGCGACCACCGCGCCGCCTCTCGATCAGCCGGCAGCGGTGGCGTCAAACCATGCGGCGGATGCCGAACCGCTGCGCGCGGCGGCGCCACACGAGCGCGTAATACAGCCCCTGCATCACGAACATGGCAAGGAACGCGGCCGGGTATGCAGCCCAGATGCCATCGGTGCCGATATGCCGGCTCAGCACCCAGGCCACCGGCACTTCCACCGCCGCGATAGCGAGGATGGAAATGGCCGTGGGCGCCATCACCGTGCCGCTCGAGCGCATCACGCCCGAGAACACGCTCGCCATGCCAAAGATGACCGAACTCCACAGCGAGATATGCAGCAGGCTCTGGGCAAGGCTCATCACTTCTGCGCTGGTGGTGAACCAGCCGATGACCGCGCGCGAAAACAGCAACGCCATCAGCACCAGCACACCGGTAATCGCAACGTTGAGCCACAGCCCGGTGCGCGTGATGGCATCGAGCCGCTCCGTATTGCCCGAGCCGATGGCTTGCGCACCGAGGATGGACGCCGTAATCGCAATCGACATGGCGGGAAACTGCACGTAGCTGATGATCTGCGTGCCGGCGCCGTATGCGGCCGTCGCGTCGGAGCCGAAGCCGTTGACGAAGGACAGCAGCGCCAGCTCGGCAATCGAGATGACGACCAACTGCACGCCCGTCGGCACGCCGATCTTCAGCACGGTCTTGAGCACACCCAGATCGACCCACAGATGCCGCGCCAGCACGGCGTCTGGCGCAAGCGGGTGGTTGCGGCGGCGCAGGAAGAATGCCAGCCACACCAGCGCGACCGTGAACGAGATGATGGTCGCCGCGGCGCCGCTTGCCACGCCCAGTTGCGGCAAGCCGAACCAGCCGCGAATGAAGGATGGCGTCAGCACCAGCCCGATCGCCGTGGACAGCGCGAGCGTGCGCAGCGGCGTGCGCGTATCGCCCACGCCGCGCATCATCGCCGTGGCCAGCAGATAGACGAACAGGCCCGGCATGGCATAGAGCATGACGCTGGCGTAGAGCGTGGCGTCTTGCAGGATATCGGCCGGCGTGCCGAGCCACCCCAGCAGCGCGTTGGCGAAGGGGCCACCCAGCAGCGCCACCGCCAGGCCCACGATGAAGCCCACCGACAACGTTGTCCCGGCCACGGTCTTGACCGCCTCAGGCTTCTTGGCGCCCCACGCCTGCCCGATCAGCACCGCCGCACCGGACCCCAACCCGATGATGAAGGCGATGAAGAAGAACAGGATCGGGAAGAACGCCGACACCGCGGCGAGTGCCTTCACGCCCAGCATGTGCCCCACATAGACGTTGTTAAGCGTGCCCGACAACGATTGCAGGATGTTGGCCAGGATCAACGGGCCGAGGAACGCAATGAACGTTCGCCACAACGGGCGAGCAGCAGACGCTGTCATGCAGCCTCCTGTTGAGGTTGGAATGCCTGGCTCGCCAGTTCGCGCGCAAAGTCACGCACATCGGCGGGCCAGGATTGGGTGAAGGATTCGAACGCCGTGGCATCTGCGGCAAACAAGGCGCGCGTGGCGTCTTCAAAGCGTGCGGCATTGCCGGCCAAGGCCGACATGAAGCGGTAAGCAGCCTCTTGGGCCTCGCGTCGGCGGTTTGCGCCTTCGGCGGCGCGGCGTGCATCTTCCACCAGCTTGCGCAGCGTAACCGACGCCCCGCCCGGCTGCGCGGCCAGCCAGTCCCAGTGGCGTGGCAGCAAGGTGACCTCACGCGCAATCACGCCGAGCTTTGGGCGGCCAGGGCCACGCGGACGGCTTTCGGGTTCAGCGGGTTGCGTGGCAGACGGCGCGGCGCGATCGAGGCGGGCAAGCACGTCTTCCACCGTGCCGCGCAAGTCGAATTCCACCGGCTGCGCGGTGGTGTTGTCGAACACCAGCACCTGCGATTCGGGGTGTGCATCGACGTGGATCTTG